>Ga0208266_100012_pt1 | contig 260673 bp, 214 predicted proteins | sample LakWasMet67_HOW9_2_FD_183897 | JGI IMG/M metagenome (GOLD analysis project Ga0208266, IMG submission 183897) | Freshwater sediment methanotrophic microbial communities from Lake Washington under simulated oxygen tension - Sediment Metagenome... | ecosystem: Environmental > Aquatic > Freshwater...
TTTATTGTCTCGAAAAACAGATTGTATGATTAGCTTTTATTATATGAACTCATGAAATTTTTAATCCTTTCAAAATCAGTTAAAAAGTTCGATAAATCCAACCGTTCGGGTACGGATAAATAAAAAAGGGTTAAAGCTTTGCTTTGACCCTTTTTTTGTTTTCAGCCCGACATCAAGCTTTGCTTGAATGAAGGGATGTTTTAATTATTATATTCTAATGCCATTTCTTTAACTCTTCCCATTATATCATTAACGGTATGTTCTAATTCTTTACCCATCTTAATAATTTCATTAGGAAATTCACTTTTTAAATAAGTCATTAACGCATAGTAAATAGGTTTAAATCTGTTTTTTAATTCTACATTTTGGAGCTCGAATATTTTTAAAACAGAGTGGTATTGTTTTCTTGCAATTAACAATAAAAAGATGTCTTGTAAAAGCTCAATCTCCATTTTACCCGACTCATCACTAAGTTCATTTTCCAAATAATTTATAGTCTCGTCGACACCAATGCTATATTTACCATCCCATATTTTAATAAATGAACTGTATAACAACAAAGAACCTTTTAATAAATTTGAGTCGATTGATTTAAGTATAAAAAGAGATGCCTCTTTATCCTTTTTGTAATCGACAAGTAGATTTAATAACAAATCAAGATTCAGCTCAAAATGGAAATTATCAATATCATTCTTTAAGAAAAGGTTGTGCGCTTTTTCTAAATAAAATAAAGATTCTTCAGGATTATTATTAAAGTACTCATACGTACCATTTAAAGAATTATACTCTGGATCATTTTCATTTAGCTTTAATCCATCTATAATCAAAGCCTTGGCTTTTTTTTGCGATACATCATCATCGAAATATGATATATATATATCTATTAGTTCCTTCTTAAAATTGATTAGTCCATTGTCAATTGCTTCCAAACAATATTTTTCAGCATCTTCGAGTTTATTTGAAAATAATAATGAATCTATTAATGCCTGATATGAATCCGCATTTGTAGTTATTAAGGCCTTTTTAAAGTATTCTTCTGCCTCTTCATACTTTTTTAATAATATATAATTTCCTCCTATTACGCTACTTGTCTCGATTTCTAACTCTGGAGTTGAAATAGATAACTTTAGATACTCGTTTGATTTCGAATAATCTCCAACTATGCTATAAAAACGGCCAATTAGATTATTATCATGCCCATTTTTTGGGACTAAATTACTAATTGTCTTATAAGCTTCTTGAATATTATTTGTATAATAATAACTGCAAGCCAGAAAAAATATAAATAACGGATTACTAATTTCAGCTTTACTTAACATTTCAATTAAAGTTGTATAATCTTCGTTATCATATAACGTAACAATACTGTTAAATTTCTGTTGACTTATTTTAAATAAATCTTGTTTTTGTTCATCATTTACAATCGTATGTGTTTCTCTCAGTAATAATTCAAAATTGCTCAAATTTAATTTAGCTGAATTAGAAAAAGCCTCTGCTATCATAATCGCAGAGGCCGTATGATATTTTCCAGATCTAAGGTTTTTTAGATGCTCTTTCAAAAAACTATTAAGTCCATTTTCGTCTTCGTACCACATTTCAAGAAATTTTGTTAGCCAAATTACTTTGCGCTTGTCATTTCTATCACCATGGCGCATCAAATACCAGATATTGAAAAATCGCTCTTTTAATTGATAAAGATGATTTTTCGTGTTTGTGTGCTTTTTCTCAATAATATTATTCTTTTCAAGCTGTTGTAGTTGAGCTGAAATAATTTTTGTAAGAATAGGTTTACCATCTTCTCTAATATTGTCAGCAATTTCTTTAGTGCTTATGGCATCCCATTTCTTTGCAATAACATCTACTATTCGTCTTTGTTGAACTGGCAAATCCTCTATTCTATGTTTATATAAGGGTGTAATTCTATCAAGTATTAATTCAAGGTCTCTTAATGCAGTTCCGTCTTCATCAGCAAGTATGGCCTCGTACACAAGCATTACTGTTCTCGTTACTCCACCCGTAAGAATAGCTAAAGTTTCAATTTTTGCTTTATTAATATCTAAGTCGATCTTATTTTCTGATTTTTCTTGAAGTTTTTCAATTAATTGAAAAACTTCATCTTTATTTAAACCTTCAAGGCTAATGATTTTAAAAAATTCATAAAATGGCTTTGAATAGTCGTGTAAATCCGTTAAAACAACTGCAGATGCTCCAATTATTCTAATGTCTGGGCAGTTCATTAAAATCTCTCGTAATCGATGCTGTTCTCTTTCCTTTAAATTATCGAGGAATAATTGTCCGAAATTATCAAAGAAAATTACAAGCTTTTTATTTTTACTATTTAATATTTGTAATAGGTATGCAAAACATTTTTTCTCATAATCATCAGTTCCTACAAACTCATCCGTTTTTTTATAATATAATCCTCCTGTATTGCAAAGATCATCCAAATACTTTAAGATTTTCTCCCATAAGTTCGAAAGAGATGTGAGATCATAAGATTCTTCATTAAAAAATACTGGGATGAGCCAAGAATTTAATTCAGGTTTATTCTCAATTTCGTATTTTAAACGCAGCAGCAATGTAGTTTTCCCCATTCCTCGTTGTCCCTGTATAAGGAAATGCTGCTCAGGGTATGTCATTCTACCCTCTGATATTTCTTTAAATAATTTTTCAAATATTTTAGTTCTAACAACAAAATGTTCAATTAACCATTCTTTTGGCTGACCAGCAGGATTATAAATTTTATTTTCCATAGTTATTTACAGATATGTTTTTTGCACCATAATTTTAATATCGGCGAAGTGTAACGATAATGTTTATCATTTAAGAACAAATATCCATCGCTTTCTAAAATATCCATTACATTTTTTAAATTAGACCCAACATCGTATTGGACACCTTTGTCATAAAGAACATCTTTATCAATTTCATTGTTTTCTGCTAAAAACCTTAAAACGTCCATCACAAACTCATATTCATTATTCTTAAAAAGTTTAGTAAGTCTTGCGAAGTATGGTTCAAATTGTGGTTTATTCCTACTATGAACAATTTGGTCAAATGCCTTATCAATCAACTTTTCATTTAATTTTTGCTCACCTGATTCATATACATCAATAATTTCTTGTTGCATAAGTTGAATATGAAAAGGAATTAGCCATTCTATTTTGTAAATTACATACTCTATTAGAGTCTCTTCAAGAATTGCCTCTTCATCTTCCATAAGCCGTGATATAAAAATTTTGGCTTCTTTTGGATCTAAGGGATTAACTTCTACGGTTCTTATATCGTTAATAGAGGTTAAAGACGTAACTTTTTCAACCATTGGAAATAAGGAAACAGAGCCTGTATAAATAAAACTAATTTTTTTTATTACATTTTCATTATGCCTTAATGCCCTATTTTTAAGTATAAAACTCTGAGCACTTTCTTTGCCGCTTTTATCAAGTATGTTTTGAATTGTTTGAGGGAATTCATCTATCATAATAACAACTCTTCCATGTTCTGGTAAAACATTGGAAAATAGCTCTATTAAAAGTTCATAATAATCCGGTTCTTTTGCCTCTCTTAATTCCACGCCTTGAATTGAATTTACTTTGCCAAGGATGCTTTCAATTCCTTTTCTTAAAATATTGGAAGTTTTCGCTATTGATTTAATAGCATTGCTTTTAATTAATTGTTCGAATATTTCTTTGAAAAAATTATTAGAATCATCTATTGATTCAGTAATTACATAAATAAAGTAATAGTTTTTTTCAGGAAATTCTTCCAAATGTTTTAAAATTGATGTTTTCCCTACTCTTCTTGGAGCTGCGAGATAAATACTTGTGTCCGCATCCAAAACTCTATAGATTTTTTTTATTTCTGACGTTCTATCAAAAAATGCCTCACCTCTTGCTGGGTTCCCTAAACTATTTTTCATATGACAACACTTTTTTTGTCAAATTTAATAACAATAAATTTATTGTCAAAATATTTAACAATAAATTTATTGTTAAATATATAATTAATTAACTGTCAATTATTTAATTTTTAAAACGCTACATATATCGCTCGTCTCTGAATTTCTGTTGTTACAATTTGTAATTAAACTTTCCTTTGCAATTTGATTTTTTAGTGCCTTGTCCAGAAAAATTTTAAACTGGCCAATGAAGCGTTTTTGTGTTTTTAAAACACAACTTTAATGTTCATTTTCTTCTATTCTATCAACTTTCAATTGCTTCAAAATCATTCATAAAGTTCAATAAATACAACCATAGGGAAGCAAAAGGGCACGTAACGGCTCTTAAAGGAACAAAAGGTCACTTATGGAAACTGAGTGGCCTTTTTTCTTTATTGTTTTTTCAATTCTTTCATCCAATCTCGAATAAATTTTTCTTTATCCTTTTTAACTTCCTTTAATACTGCTTTTCTATCATCAGGCAAATCAAAATACTTATTTGCCCATAGATTTATTTCAATCATAAGTGGTAACAAATCAATTCCCTTTTGTGTTAACTTGTAAAGCACTTTTGCCTTACTATCAGGATGTTCTAACTTATCAATCACACCATTTTCCTCCAAAGTTTGTAATCTGGAAGCTAAAATATTAGTTGCTATCTTTTCATCAGACTTTAAAAAATCGCCATAAGTACACTCTTTTTTAAACATTAAGTCTCTGATAATCAATAACGACCACTTGTCTCCCCAAACATCAAGAGAGCAACTGATTGGGCATTCAGATCTTTTTTTAACAGCGTCCATAAAAAATATTTTTAATAATCACTTGCATATTGCAAGTTCTTTTATATATTTACACTTGCAAATTGCAAGCAAATTTACAAATTAATATTTAAAACAAATGAAAATGAAACAAAATATTTTAGTTACAGGCGCATCTTCAGGCTTTGGTTTACTGATAGCCAACAAGCTACACCAAAGTGGTTACAATGTAATTGGTACAAGTCGGAACCCACAAAAATATCAAGACAAAGTGCCTTTTAAATTATTGGAATTGGATATTACTAATGATGAATCTATACTGTCTTTTGGTGAACGTTTGTTCAAGCACATAAACCAATTAGATGTATTAATAAATAATGCGGGGTTTTATTTATCAGGACTTGCAGAAGAAACTTTGATTGAACAGGGTCAGAAACAATTGGATACAAACTTTTGGGGAACCGTTAAACTTACCAATGAGTTATTACCTTATTTTAGAAAGCAACGCTTCGGTAAAATAATTACTGTAGGTTCTATTATGGGATTGATTGGTCTCCCGGGTGGTTCTTATTATGCTGCTTCAAAACATGCTTTAGAGGGTTATTTCAAAGCTTTGCGTTTTGAATTAAATGACTTTAATATAAAAGTAACGATGATTGAGCCAATGGGTTTTAAAACAAATATTGTCGCTAATTCTATTGTTGCTGAAAATAAAATAAGTGATTATGGTTTATATCGCCAAAAACTTGAAGATTATACAAAAGATCTATTTGAAAATGCTCCTGAACCCACTCCTGTTATTGATACCTTAATAAAATTGGTAGAAGATAAAAATCCGAAATTTAATCATCCAGTGGGAAAAGGAGCTTCGATAATCCATGCATTACAGCATTTTGCGTACAAAACATTTGAAGGCTCAATTATTAAAAATATAAACAAATTTAAAAACTAAAGAGATGAAAGCATTTGTTGTAAATCGCTACGGGAAAAAAGAAAAATTGCAATTAGCCAATGTAGCTGAACCTACAGTAGGACAAAAAGATGTATTAGTTCAAATTTACGCCACTGGTGTAAATTTATTGGATTCTAAAATCAGGGATGGAGAGTTTAAACTTTTTCTACCTTACAAGCCTTCGTTTACTCTTGGACATGATGTTGCAGGAGTTGTTGTTAAAATTGGAGCAGATGTGAAACAATTTAAAGTGGGAGATGAAGTATATGCTCGTCCTTCTGATCATCGCATTGGTACTTTCGCTGAGTATATTTCAATGAATGAAAGCAATGTTGCTTTAAAACCAAAAAATCTTACAATGGAAGAAGCAGCGTCTATTCCATTAGTTGGTTTAACAGCATGGCAAGCATTGGTTGAAAAAGCAAATCTAAAGAAGGGACAAAAAGTTTTTATTCAAGCAGGTTCGGGAGGTGTTGGTACATTTGCCATTCAGCTAGCTAAACATTTAGGTGCAACAGTAGCAACAACAACAAGTACTGCTAATGTTGATTTAGTAAAAAGTCTTGGAGCAGATATTGTGATTGATTACAAAAAAGAAGATTTTGAAAACAAACTGAAGGATTATGATGTGGTGTTGAATAGTCAGGATTCAAAAACTTTAGTAAAGTCATTAGGTGTACTAAAAACAGGAGGAAAACTTATTTCCATCTCTGGTCCACCTGATCCCGATTTCGCACAAGAAATAAAAGCAAATTGGTTTCTAAAATTAATTATTAAATTTTTAAGTTTAAGAGTAAGAAAAAAAGCAAAACAATTGAACGTAAATTTTTCATTTCTATTTATGAGAGCAAATGGATATCAACTAACCGAAATAACTAATCTTATTGAATCAGGCGTAATACATCAGGTTGTAGATAAAGTATTTCCGTTTGAGCAAACCAATGAAGCTATGGCTTATGTAGAAACTGGACGCACAAAGGGAAAAGTAGTTATTAAAGTTAAATGACGTCATTCCTTGTAGCAAATAGAAATATCACTCTGTGAAAAAGGGTCATAGACGATTAACCTTCGAGGAATTGAGAGCATTTCCCGGATTTGAAAACTATACAGATGAAATGACGGAAGAAACAGTTGCTAGTCTCGAAGCTTTATCTATTTTGTTTTATGAGCACTATCAAAAAACAATTCAAGAAAAAGATAGATTAAAAATATTTTTATTAAAAGAAACTAAGTAACTCCAAGCTTTGGCTCATCCTTTGAAAATTAGTATAGACTTAAAGTGTGAATATTATAAACTTTAAAATTCCTGATATAACAACTTAATTATTTATGGAATTAATTTTACCGTTTAGAATTGTATAATCAAAAAAATAAATTATAACAATTAATAGTCTTCTTATTTTATGACTATTGTCATTTATAATTTCTAAAAACAAATCGACCTTTAATAAATAAATTCAATCATGAACCAAACACATATTCACTTACTGATTACTCACCTTCCTATTTTTGGATCGATTTTAGGTGCACTTGTTCTAACTCATGGGCTTTGGGCAAAGAGTGATCAAACAAAAATAGCTGCTTACAATATTTTCATAATATCTTCCATTGGAGCTGGAATTGCTTATTTTACTGGCGAAGGCGCTGAAGAAACAGTTGAAAATATACCAGGTGTTGTTGAAGCAACCATTAAGCCACATGAAGAATTCGCGATGTTTGCCTTAATATCACTAATAATTTTAGGTCTTGCTTCGATTTTAGGTCTGTTTATGACTTTAAGAAAATCGCCAATGACAAAAGTAATAGCGATAGTAATATTAATTATTTCAACAATTAGCTTTGGATTAGTTGCAAGAACAGGATATTTAGGTGGGAAAATAAGGCATACAGAACTTAATTCTACATCAGTTCCACAAGAACAAAACACAGAACAAGAAGAAAATGATTAGTATTAAATCACTAAAAAATGATTTACCAGCCAGCTTGTTGTTTTTTTAGTAGCCTTACCACTTTGCTTAGGTGTGGCTTTAGCAAGTGGCGCTCCTTTATTGTCAGGAGTAATTTCAGGGATTATTGGAGGTATTGTTGTTGGTTTTTTTAGTCAATCGCATACAAGTGTGAGTGGACCAGCAGCTGGCCTTGCTGCTGTTGTTTTAGCAGCAATTACGCAACTTGGAAGTTTTGAAGCATTTTTATTGGCGGGATTAATTGCTGGTTTTATTCAATTAATTCTGGGAATACTTAAAGGAGGGGTAATTGCAAATTATATTCCATCTAATGTTATTAAAGGCTTACTTGCCGCAATTGGAATTATTTTAATTTTAAAACAAATTCCACATGCTGTAGGGTATGATATTGATCATCAAGATGATTTCTCTTTTTTACAAAACAATGGAGAAAACACTTTTTCATCTTTATTAAATATCTTCAATCACTATTCATTTGGTGCTATTGCAATTTCATTTATATCATTAATTATAATGATTTATTGGGATAAAACGCCACTGAAGAAAATAAAATTCTTTCCAGCCTCTTTATTTGTTGTTATTTTGGGTATAATATTGAACACTCTTTTTTCAAATTATATCCCTTCCTTATTAATTCATCCTGAGCATTTAGTAAACATTCCTAAATTCAATAATATAAATTCATTAGTTACATTTCCTGATTTTAATAGTATTGGCAACTATCATGTTTGGATTGTTGCTATTACAATTGCGGCAATCGCATCTATCGAAACCTTATTAAAATTAGAAGCTGTTGAAAATCTTGATCCTCACAAAAGGCTTTCTTCTCCAAATAAGGAATTAATTGCACAGGGTATTGGTAATGTTTTTTCAAGTTTAGTTGGAGGCTTACCTATTACTTCTGTTGTAGTAAGAGGTTCTGTAAATATTAACGCAGGCGCTGAAACTAAACTATCTACTATTTTTCACGGTATTTTTTTATTTGCAAGTATATTATTTTTAAGTCCTTTCCTTAATTTAATACCACTTGCATCATTATCAGTCATCTTATTATTTACTGGATACAAATTAACAAAGCTATCCTTGTTTAAGGAAATGTTCAAAAAAGGGTACTCACAATTTATTCCTTTTATTGCAACTATACTGGCAATAGTGTTTACGGATCTATTGATAGGCGTTGTCATTGGATTGGTGATAAGTATATTCTATCTATTAAAGAGCAATTTTAAAAACCCATTTGTATTAAGAAAAGAATCAATCCACATAGGCGAGACATTACGAATAGAATTACCTAATCAGGTATCCTTTTTAAATAAGGCAATCATAAAAGAAACACTTTGGGAAGTTCCTAAATTGTCAAAGGTGATTATTGATGCCACTCATTCAAATTTTATAGATAATGATGTATTAGAAATAATTGAAGATTTTAAAAATACCGTATCTAAAGAAAAAGAAATTAAATTGAACGTAATTGGATTAAAAGAACATTACAAATTAGAAGATTCTATCCAATTCGTTAATGTAGTTGACAAATCTATACAACAAACATTAAACCCTAATGATGTATTAGACATATTAAAAAAAGGTAATGAGCGATTTATATCAGGGCAATGGTCAGAAAAAAATTTGAAACTGCAAGTGAATGCCACATCTAAAAACCAAAATCCAATAGCCATTATTTTAAGTTGTATAGACTCTAGGACGGCAACCGAACATATTTTTGATTTAGGGTTGGGTGATATTTTTAGTATAAGAATAGCAGGAAATATTTTGAATGAAGACATCTTAGGAAGCATGGAATATGCACTCCATGAAGTAGGAACAAAGTTGATTGTTGTTTTAGGACATACTAAATGTGGAGCAATAATTGGTGCTTGCGATCATGTTCAGATGGGAAACCTCACCAGTCTTTTAAATAAAATAAATCCAGCAATTGAATTAGAAAAAATAACAATCTCTAATAGAACAGGTTCAAACCTAGATTTTGTTAATAATGTTGCAGAACAAAATGTGCATTTAACTATATCTCGAATACGGAAAGAGAGCGAACTAATAAACGCTCTAGAAAATGCAGGAAAAATAAAAATTGTTGGTGGCATTTATGATATTGAAACTGGAAAAGTAAATTTCTTTGAATAGTTAAAGGACAGCTTTCCAACTACGAGAATTCATTAAAGTTCTAATCCCCAGTAAATCATCAATAAAGTTCGATAAATCCAACCCATAGGTACAAACAATCAAAAAGGATTAAAACAATGTTTTAACCCTTTTTTGTTTAAAATCCATCAATATCTCCTTCCGCAAATTCTTTCCCACAAATCTATAAAGCTTTCTTTAAAATTCATGTTCTTCTCATTAGCCTGTTCCATACCCATCATCTCAATCCCATTTTTTTGATAAAGTTTGTAATGAAACACGAATGTTTTTTGTAATTCGGTTTCTTGCATATTTGTTCTACCAAATTTTATAGCATATATGTTAAGCGTATCTCCATTAGTTTGTGTAATGGTATAGGGATCGCTAAACCATCTTAATATCTCCACATCTTTTTTACTTTTGCATTGCTGCATTAAATTTTGACGACGTGGATAGCTATGCCATGTGATTGGGTTTTGTTTGTGCAACAAACTAAACTCTCCTATAAACACAGTGCTATCATTACTACCTACTCCATACCATAATACATTATTCAGAATCGTTGGATTCGACATGTAGTTAGTTACTGAAATATTATTTTTCACAAGCGATTCTTCAACCAAACTATTGGCTTGCGCTTTATTTATAAAAGTCAATCCTAAATAAGCAAAGCAATAAATTAAAGCGGCTCGTGATAACTTGTATCTTCTTACCTCATTTTTTTTATAAAATACGGCCATCAAAATCATCGTAAACATAGGCAGCGTAAATAATAAATCCACTATAGCAAGTGTGTTTAATGAATAATTTTCATCAGTAAAAGGCAGAAGTAATTGTGTTCCGAAATTAGTACACCAATCTAATAGTGAATGGCCCCATAAACAAGCTAGCATAAATAATAGCATACGTTTAAAAGACACTTTTTGCTTAAACAATTTCACAAGCAGCCAAGCAATTGGTATAGCATAAAGCACCTCAATAAATAAAGAATGTGTGTGGGCTCTATGGTCGCACATATAAGCACGCGGGTCGGTTAATCCTGTCACAAATAAATCAAAATCAGGAACGCTTTTCGCAAGGGCTCCTAACAACATTCCCCAACGCCCTATCTTCTTACCTAAAAACACTTCGCCAATGGCGGCACCAATAATTATGTGCGATAAGGAGTCCATTTACTTTTAATTGATTTGTTTTTCAAAGCTCAAATATCAGAAAAACTAACTCATTTATGACACATTAATTAAGTATAAATATAAAATATTTATACTTAGAGTTTCCTTAAAACTGTTTAATGAGTGCAAAATACTCTACACTCTTTTGTAATTTATACAAGGGCAAAGTTTCCATCAACTCTTTGGCTTTTGCTTCATCAATATCTTTAAATATTAATACCGCACCATTTTTACCTTGTCTTAAAAATAAGTTTTCTAATATTCCTTCGGCCTTCCATTTAGCTACTACCTCTTGCTCATGTTTAATGATTTCTTGAAAGTTACTAGGTAAATTGTCGATGTCGATTGTAAGTATAGCTTGTATACGATTTACGGTTGTTGCTTGTTCCATGTTTTTTTGTATATACAAAAGTAGTAGCTTTGTCTAACAATTTTGTATAGACATGTTTTATGTGTATAGACTAAAATTATAGACCAATGGCAAACACAGTAGTTAGAAAGACAAAAAACTTTACTCCGGGCAATTGTCCGGTAGTATATTGCATGAATATCATTGGTGGAAAATGGAAACCAAGTATTATTCATATGATACGCACCGATAGAAACAGACATAGTTTGTTACTAAAAAACATCACTGAGATTAGCAAACAAACATTAACCAATCAACTACGTGAATTAGAAAGTGATGGCATTATTGAAAGAATTATCTATCCTGAAATTCCACCAAGAGTTGAATACAAAATTACGCCTTATGGAAGTACCTTACTTCCAATCATTGATAGTATGTCGAAATGGGGTAAACAACATATGAGTAGCGACAAGAAATCGTATTGCGACGAAAAATAAAGTATACTGATGGCTAAGAAATTATTAATAAGCATAATTATAGGAACCATAGTTTACTATTTGTTCGGCTGGTTTGTATTTGATTTTATATTAGGAAACTACACCAATCTTCATACAACTCAATTACTTGGTTTTAAAAAAACAGAAGAAGAATTTAATTTAACCTTATTAATTATTTCGTGTGTAGCCTATGCTGCTCTATTAAGTTTTATATTGATTTACCTGTTGGATATAAAACAATTACTAAAAGCTTTTTTTATAAGTTCTGTAATTGGTGTATTAGTTGCTATTATGACCGACTCGTATTGGTTTGCAACTAGTCATTTTTATTCGAATTACATGGTGATGTTTCTAGATATCATTGCGGCAGGAATAAGCGTTGGCGTTTTGGGATTAGTTATCTCCTTAACTAATAAAAAGTTGTCATAGAAAATAATTCTACTGACTAATGTTTAGCAACCACCTGCACCAACACTAAAAACAAAATCCTGTTTCACCTTTACTCCATCCGTGTTCACCGCTGGTTTCCATGCAGGCATATTATTTATTAAATCTAACAATAATTGATCGGTTTTAAAATCACCCCATTTTTGTGTTGTTTTTGCATTAATCACATCACCGCCTTCATTAACGGTAAACTTAATAACAGCTCCTCTAAAATCGTCTGCTTTTTTTGTAGGTAATTTACTATAGCTGTTTTGTTTTAAATATTTTATTAATTGTTGATGTCCTCCAATAAACTCTGCTTCAACTTCAGGTATAATAGTCATTTCTACATGCATATCACCATTCTCTAATTTATTTCTGCCAAAATCTTTATACATATACTTAACGTTTATAGTAATTTCAGATGCTAAATCAATTGTATTTAAAATATGTTTTTGTTCGGCTGTTAGCTTTTCATTTAATCCAGATGCTTTTAAAAATTTTCCTGAGCAAGTACCTGTAATTTCAACAGAAACATAACTACTTATCCAATTAGTAGGATAGCCAGAGATAATATCTCGTACTAATTTAGCATCCTTAAACTGAGATTTTTTTACAGCTCGTTTATATGTTCCATGCACTTCATAATTTAACTCCTTAATAATATTATTTGGGAAAACATCTTGCGAGAAGGATTTAAAACTAAATAACAAAAACGTTATTGATATAAGTATTCCTATTTTTTTCATAACAACATGTATAATTGATAAAACAAAAGTAGTTTTTATTTAAACGAAAAGGTGTTACTGAGTAGTTATTGAGTTGTTAACGACTTGTTAATGTGCTTTATATGCTTTAAAAATAGTTATTTTTGAATAACAAAAAATGAACATAAACAAAACTTACATATTTATCTTCCTCTCTTCAATAGCCTTATTAATAGTGCTTATAATACAAGTAAACTGGATTTTAGAGACAGCAAAAATCAAAGAAGAACTGTTTAATGAAAAAGCAAATATAATTTTAGCGCGAACAACTGATGCCCTTCTTTCTGATAAAAAAACATCTAAAAATTTGGAAACCTGTGTTGGCCAAAACGAAATTCATCAAATAGATTCGCTCCTAAAATATTATATGAATTTTTATAATTTTCATATCGGCTATTCTTTTGAAGTAATAAAACCTGAGACCATTCCATTTAAAAACATCAGTAATTCTATGGCCAACTTAACTCCAGGCAAACCTGCATGTTATCAAAAAGGATTAGAGATAGAAGCTAATAAGCATGGTTGGGAATTAAAATTAATTTTTCCTGAAAAAAGAGAATTTATACTTGCTGAAATGGGCTCTCAGTTTATAACTTCAGTCATTTTAATTTTAGTTGTTTTATTATTGTTTTTAAAAACCACATTTTCATTGCTACGAGAAAAAACAATATCAGAGCACACGAACGAGTTTTTAAATAATATGACTCATGAATTTAAAACTCCACTAACTAATATCTCTTTAGCTAGTAAAATGATTGTTAAAGAGGGTGTCATAAAACAAGAAGAAAAAATCAAACATTACACTGACATCATTAATCAAGAAAATGAAAAGTTAAGGTTGCAGGTAGAACAAGTACTTAGTATGACAGCTCTAGAAAGAGGTGAAATTCCGATTCAAAAAACAGAAATAGAATTTCATCAGTTGATACAAGACTCAGTAAAAAACATGAATCTACAATTAGAAAATAGAGATGGTTCAATAAACTTAAATTTTGAAGCAGTAAAATCTATAGTTATGGGAGACAAAATACATTTAACTAATGCGTTATGTAATCTCATTGATAATGCTATTAAATATTCTTTAAACAAACCTAGGATATCAATCAAAACATTAAACAAAAATGAATATTTAGTGATAGAAGTAGCAGATAAAGGAATTGGTATTGAAAAAGAATATAAAAACAAAGTATTTGACAAATTTTTTAGAGTGCCAACAAACAATATACATAACGTAAAAGGATTTGGATTAGGTTTGGCTTATATAAAAACCATTATTGAACTTCATAATGGTAACATAGAATTGCAAAGTGATACAAACCAAAAAAATACTGGAACTACATTTACTATAAATTTGCCTTATGTATAAAAACAAAATAAATATACTTTTAGCAGAAGACGATTTAACTTTAGGTGTTCTTTTAGCAGATTATCTAGAAACTGAGGGCTTTTCTGTAAAACTTTGTAAGGATGGATTGCTAGCATTAAAAGCATTTCAAACAAATATATTTGACTTATGCTTGCTAGATGTGATGATGCCAAATATGGATGGATTTTCGTTAGCAAAGGCGATAAGAACAAAAGACAAAACAATTCCTATTATTTTTATTACTGCAAAATCTTTAAAAGAAGATAAATTAAAGGGTTATGATTTAGGGGCCGATGATTATATCACAAAACCATTTGACGAGGAAGAATTATTGTGGAAAATAAAAGCAGTTATAAGAAGAATACCTACAAGTAAAAAAGACATCAATCAACCCATTGTATCCATTGGTAAATATCGTTTTGACTACAATAATCAATCATTAATTATAAATCATCAATCAGCGCGCATTACCGAAAAAGAAAGTGATATTTTAAATTATTTATATAAACACAAAAATCAGGTTATTAAGCGTGAAGAAATGCTTGAAGCATTGTGGGGAGAGAATAATTATTTTTTAGGCAGAAGTTTAGATGTATTTATCAGTAAAATGCGCAAATATTTAAAAGAAGATTCAAGTATCACTATCGAAAACGTATTTGGTGTGGGCTTTATTTTTAATATCCCCCAATAAGTGCTATAAAACAAAAAAGCCTTGAAAAATCAAGGCTTTTTTAAATATAAATTATTTTTTAGTTTGCTAAATGACTATCTAAAGCATCATCATTCATTGAACTTTGATTTTTTGGATCTGAGCCATAAGCGTTTCCTCCTTGATCACCATCTGTGCAAAATAAAACTAACAACCATATAGAACCAATTAGTGGAATAAGCGCGATTAGGAAAAACCAACCACTCTTTCCTGTATCATGTAATCTTCTTACAGCTACTGCAAGAGATGGAACTAAGGTTGCTAAAGCATAAATCAGATAGACAATTCCTAATATCATTGAAACAACTCCAAGGTTACCAACAGCACATAGTCCAATTAAAATTTGAAGTCCAATTAAAATTATAAAGTTCATTAACGTGTAATACCAATATTCACTTCTTCTTGCACGTCCATTAAAATTTGCATAATCTTTTGTAAGTGCCTTTTTCCAATAGTCAAACATATAATTAATTTTTAAGGGTTAAGTTATAAAGATAAAAATAAATATGATTTTACAAAAATCCACTGCTTTTTAATTCCAAATATTTATTAATGGTTTTTGTAGATAAACTTTCAGGGGCTGTTTTAATAGCTTGAATACCATGCATTCTTAACTCTTTAATGATTTGAGATTTTTCTAAAGCATTTTTTTTTGCCATTGTTTTTTGATAAATCTCTAACACAGATGTTGCTGGAACTTTAGAATAAGCATCCAATTCTGTATTCTCAAAAAACACAACTATCAAAGCATGATATTTATTGATCATTTTTAATATTTTGATATTTCTTTCTAAAGCGTAAATACTATCAAAATTGGTGTACAAAAATATAAGACTCCTATTACTAATTGTTTTTCTGATAGAAGAATATAGGGCCTCATAGTTTGCTTCAGAGTAATCATATTTTTCTTTATAAAGGGAATACATGATTTTTTTTAGATGAAGCCCTCCTCTATCGGCTTTTAATGTTGTATCCACTTTTTTAGAAAATGCTATTAATCCTGCCTTATCTTGTTTTTTCAATACAATATTTGAAAATGCCAATGTTGAATTAATAGCATAATCAACCAAGGTTAAACCATTAAAAGGCATTTTCATGATTCTACTTTTATCAATTATTGAATACACCTGTTGAGATCGCTCATCTTCATAATGATTTACCATAATTTTATTTAAGGTACTAGTGGCTTTCCAATTAATGTTTCTTGTATCATCCCCATCAACGTAGTGTTTTATTTGATCAAATTCATAACTACGTCCTAATTTTTTATTGGTTTTATCGCCTTGTGTAAATGAAGGATGTTTTAAAGAAGCTAATTCTTCTTTTTTCATCAATATCACTGAAGGATACACCGCAACACTTTTTTCAGCTTCTGTAGTTTCCTTTTTTAACACTAATCCAAATTGAGTACGAATGAATACGTGAATATTTCCAAACAAATACTCTCCTCTAATTTTTGGAGACATGTCATAGGAAACCATCTCTGTTTTATTTTCAGCTATTGTTATTAGAATAGAAAAATCTCTTTCATTAAATTGATAAGGTATTTCATCAATAATTTTTAAATACAACTTTCTATTAGAAATATTTTTCAACGTTAGTTTTACTTTATTTAAATCGCCTAACGAAAAAACAGAATTCAATTCTCGATGAATTTGAATATGGTTATGTTTAAATAAAATAAACATATCAATACCCAACATTAAAGCAAAAGCAAACAATAGCACCAGCGCCAAATAATAAACTGGGTGCAACAAAAAAGACAAGAAAAATAAAAAGATAATGCCTCCTAAAATATAGAAAACACGATCAGTGAGATATAAGCGTTTAAAAAGCGACATTATCTTGGCACTTCAATATTTTGGATAATTTCTTTAATAATATGTTCTGCAGTAATACCTTCCATTTCTTTTTCTGGTGATAAAATAATTCTATGATTTAATACTGGATAACATACAGATTGAATATCATCAGGCGAAACAAAATCCCTACCATTAATAGCCGCAATAGCTTTAGCTGTTTTCATAATTGCCATAGATGCTCTTGGTGATGCTCCCATATACAAATTACCATTGTTTCGTGTTTGGTATACGATAGTTGCAATGTAATTTAGTAGCTCATCCTTAATATGTATCTTTTCAATTATTCTTAAACATTTTTCAATGTCATCAGGTTTCATCACGTGATTAACCTTTTGTGTTTCTTTTTGTTTAAAGTCGTTTTGAAAACGTTTTAAGATATCAATTTCATTTTTTAAATCTGGATAATTTACTTTTATCTTAAATAAAAATCGGTCTAATTGAGCCTCTGGAAGCTTATAGGTTCCTTCTTGATCAATAGGATTTTGAGTTGCAATCACAAAAAAGGGTTCGCCTAAATCGTGTGAAACGCCATCCACTGTTACTTGCTTTTCTTCCATTGCTTCGAACAAAGCAGCTTGTGTTTTTGCTGGAGATCGGTTAATCTCATCAATTAAAATTAGGTTAGAAAATATAGGCCCCTTTTTAAATGTAAACTCTGATTTTTGCAAATTAAAAACTGTTACACCTATTAAATCCGACGGCATTAAATCTGGTGTAAACTGAATACGTCTAAAATCAATATGAAAACACTGAGATATTAATTTTGCTATTAAGGTTTTTGCTACTCCTGGGGCTCCTTCCATTAATACATGGCCTCCTGTAAACATCCCAGCTAATAACAGTTTAATAACATCATCATGACCCACAATTACTTTTTGGATTTCGTCTTTAGTTTTTTCAAAAATATTTTTGATAAAATCAACATCTTTATTAATAACAAAATCACTTAATACATTGTCATTAACCAAAGCTGTGTCTGCTCCTTCTGTATTATTAGGAGTTGAAGCTAATTCTTCGTTATTGTTTAATTTATTTTCCATACTATTTTTTTATGTTATTAAAATTTTCAATTGCTTGATATAAGGCTACTAATTCTTTAGATGTGGCATTAACATTATGCCTAACATCGCTAAATAATTGAAATAATTCTTCAATATTTTCTTTTGCAATCTCCGTACGTTTTGAGATTTGTTCAATCAATTCATTTTTATTTTCTGATGTCACAATATGATATCTTGTTCTTATATCTGCTAAAAATATATTGTATAACTCATTACCGATATTATGGTGCGATTTTTTTTGATAATACAAAGAGCCTATTGCTTTTGCATACTCAATAGAGGTGTTTTTATTTTTATAAATAACAGGTATAATCCGCTGTTCTCTTTTAGATCTAAATAAAATAAAAATAAGAATGCTTAGTAAGAACAAATACCAAGCAGTTTTTAAGGTATAGTGCGAAAACAAAAATTGCAAAGGATTCCCTTCAGAATTTCCGCTGTTTTCCTCATTTATAAATTGGTATTCATTCCAATAAATTGGGCCATTGTTTAAATACGAAAACAGATTATTTGCATTTTTAAACCCATTTTTTTGAATCATATTATAATTCGTAAACACAATAGGTGTAGAATGAATTATGAAAGCTCCTTTACCATAAGAAATATAGAAACAGTTAACGATACTGTCATTAATATAAGATACAGGAACAACAGTCGTATCATAAAAGGTTTTCTTAAAATAACTTGGAAAGTATCCAGTCCAATTTCTAGGCATTGATTTTTTTAAATATTGATGCTGGAAATTTAATTTTTGTGGATATGGCAAATCAGAGGCTGCATAATTAATATTAATAGATTTATTTTCGTATTCATCATAACCATATATAGTGCCCACAGATGGTAAGATTCTTTCTAACAAATATGTTGGAGCATCTTCTGTTGAGATAAATGCTTTATTACCTATTTTAACATAATCTAATAAATACGAAATATTTAAAGAATCAAATTCTATATATGAATCGATAGCAATTAAATTACTGTTTGTTTCACTATTATCTAATCCATCGTATGCATAATTACTAACTGATTTAACAGAATGATGTTCTTCTTTTAATAAATCATAGATATACTTTAACCCATAAGGTTGATTACTTTTTCTAGAATAATCAGTATCCCACTTATACTTTGGTGTATGGCTTTTTATATAAAACACAAAGGTTCCAATACCGGCACCAACCAATAAAAGCAAAATGAATGTTATACTATTCTTATTCATTTAACTTATTTGATTTTTAAAAGATTCATATGACGGCTGTAATCTATTAAATTGAGCCTCGCTTAATTCATGTTCTCCGTACCAAATAGTTTCAAAGGGAACCACAATTTCTTTAAATTTTAGAGCAATAGATGGGTCTTTTATTTCATGATAGTATTCCCAATTTGTTTTTTCTTTTGTCCAAGTAATTTTTCCTTTTAGAGATAACATTTTAATGATGATTAAAAAATTAATCCTCATCGCCAATCTATAATCTTTATTTAATAAGGCATTATTGAAAATCTCATTTAAATCTATTTCCAAAATTTTCTCTTCAACTTCAGATAAAGTATAAATTCTTCCTTTGTCCAAATCTATAGCAGGCGAAGAATTAATGTTTTGTAAAATTTTGACAATAACATAAAGTATGGCCCCCGCTACAAGTATGTAAAATACATACTTAAAGCCTCCTAAATCTAACGAAGGCATTTTTGTACTGGCACTTTTTTCAAACTTAGATTCTTTAGTATCAAAATCTTTAAAAGTTTCTGTATAATCTTTATCCTTAACAAAATTATTCCATTCAGTTTCTTTAATACTTAAACACGAATCCTTTGTGGTAGCAAAAACGTTAGTTAACAGCAATATGCAGACAAATAAATATATGGTTCTCAATATCATTTTGATGCTTTTATTTGACTGATTCTAGTAATTAAATTCTCCGCTGTATTAATCTCTTTTAATGTATGAAAAAAGACACTGTTAAATATTGCATTTAAGGCTATATAAAATAAAAAACTAAATGAAATTTGAAAAGCAGATAATCCCATCTTTATTTTTTCAGTAATCATTTCATCGTTGGTTAACATCCATAATAAAGCATTTTCTATCAATAAAAATTTAGATGCAGAAGCAATAGCAAGAAATAACATCCAGGAAATTATAAAACTAAATACAGCACCCAGTATTAATGAACTCCATTGTTTATTTAATAAACCACCCATTAAGTTTATTGCTTTCATAAATGAAACATTTTGATTAATCACAATAGAAGAAATTAAACTAAAAAACGGTAATAATACAAACGCCAGTAATTTAAACCCATCATCTACCATAAACATTAATCCAACAAATACAAGATTAAATATCAACACACTGTAGAATAAATTTTGTTTTTGATAATCCTTGTTTTCTGGATTTAAATTAACTCTCAGAAATAAAAGGAATTTATACTCTATAAAAACAAAACAAACTAAACTAACCACTGCTAATAATGGGTAAGTAGCGTAATTTAAAAAATCAACTGGTGTAAGCCACTGTATATCTATATTTGAAAAAAGATGTAATGTATCAATAGAAATTAAAACAGCTAACACAAAAGATAGTCCAAACATTAAACCTGCAAAATGATTAAAGTTTTTAAGAAATACTCGAAATGATTGTTTCATTAAATCACCACGACTTAAAATTTCATTAGGATTAAATACACGATGGTTTTTAAATACTGGTTGAATTTCAACAAGCTCATCAAGATTAGAAATCTTCTTTGCAACTCTTCGAGGATACCAGAAAAAATAAATTAATACAAAAGCAAGTGATACTAAAATGAAAGAGAATCTAATAATATCAGGGATGTCGGTATGTCGTGTCAAAAACCCTTCTATAAAAGCAGCTAATAATGTAATTGGAACAACCCCTACTATAATTTTTAACCCATTCATGCCACTTGCTTTAAAGGCATGAAATCTTGAATACGTTCCCGGAAATAAAAATCCTTTTCCTAATGTTAAACCAGCACCACCACTTAATATTATGGCAGATATTTCTAAAGTACCGTGTGTCCAAATAGCCAAAAAAGATTCCCAAAACAATCCTTTAGAAATAAAGAAATATTGAAACACCCCAACCATAACGCCATTAACAACCATTATAAATAAGGAGCCAATAGCCATAAATATTCCTGAAAAAAAGGTGATAAAATCTATCCTCACATTATTGACGAAAATAGGCAGAAATGTTTCTAACTCACCGCTTGATTTGTATACTGCCATAGCATCACCCTTAGCAATATTTTCGTTAGTCATGTCAATATAATTAGAACTTAAAATGCTTCTGCAAAATGATGGATCGTATCTACTGGTAATAACCCCTAAAATAAAACAACTCACAAACACAACAAATGAAATAAGCATGCTTCTTCTGGAAACATACATCACCAAAGGAAGGTCAGTTTTCCAAAACTTAACAAACGACTTTAAATAATTCTGTTTGCTTTTGTTTATATCGTTAAATAAAAACTTTGCAATTTCATTTAAATAAATTTTTACAGAACGGTTTTTATAAAATGTGCGTGCATAAGATAAGTCATCTGTAACCTGAATAAAAAGTTTACTGGCATCTGATGGACTAACTTCATTGTTAGTGAGGTTTTTTTCAACCTCCATCCACTTTTTTTTATTTTGATTAATAAAATCAGATTCTTTCATGCCTGCTCATTTCTTAAAAATCCAAATTAATCAAAAAAATGATATTTTTTTCATTATTTTTAACACAATATAAAATAATGGATGAAATTGAAATAACCACAACTCAAAACATTACCATTCATTATGAATTGGCAAATGCTTGGGAACGAACAATCGCTTGCGTTATTGATGTAATTATTTTAAGTCTTTCATCGTTAATTCTATATGGTATTTCTTCGGCTATTTTTTCTGACTCTTCTGAAATACTAGTCTATCTTACACTTTTACCAATTATTGTGTTTTACAGTTTGGCTTTTGAGTTATTTAACAACGGTCAATCTATTGGCAAGAAGGCTCTAAAATTAAGAGTTATCCGAATTGATGGCGAAAAAACTTCATTTACCGATTATGTTATGAGATGGATGTTTAGATTATTGGATATTTATGGTTCGTTTGGATGTGTTGCCTTTTTAGGCGTTATCTCTTCTACCAATAATCAACGTACTGGAGATTTACTAGCAAATACAGTGGTAGTGAGTTTACGAAAAGATAATCGTATGAAATTAGAAAACTTACTTAAACTAAATAATCAGGAAAAATATAAACCTGTATATCCTGAAGTACTAAGGTTTGAGGAAGACACTATGTTAATTGTTAAAGAAGTTTTAAAAAAACAAATTAAGTATCCTAATGTTGCTCATCAAAAAGCATTAGATGTATTAGTTGAAAAAATGACTACAGAGCTTGAAATAAAGCCTCCTAAAAATAAAATTGAATTTTTGAAAACATTATTGAAAGACTATATTTTGTTAACTCGATAATTTATCAATTCTTACTATTGAAACCTCTTTTAAATAAAACATTTGTTCTAGAAAAATATCCTGGTAAAGGTGGTTGGACTTTTGTTCGTATTCCAAAGACATTTAAAAATAAAGAAGAAAAATTAAAATGGAAAAAGGTGCGTGGTACCATAGATGGTTTTGAAATTAGAAAATATCATCTATTTCCAATGTCGGATTATGATGGACTCTTCTTGCCTGTAAAATCTGAAATAAGAAAACACACAAAGAAAAAAGAAGGAGATATGGTTCATGTTATTTTGTATACAGATAACGAACCATTAGAAATTCCAGATGAAATGTTACTTTGTTTGCAAGATGACGAACAAGCCTTTTCATTTTTTAATTCCTTATCCGATAGCGAACAAAAATTTTATATCCAGTGGATTTACTCTGCCAAAAAAGAGGAAACAAAAATTGATCGATTAGCAAAAACAATAAATCGTTTAGCTATTGGTTTAAAATTATATGATAAAGAGAAAAAAGAATAAAGTGAGAATATTCAATAAATAATACATATTTCTTCCTTTACTTAATTTTAAAAAGAATCTGTTATTCAAACTATCCAATAAGTATACAAATTACTTATTCAACTATATTAGCTTTTAGTTGTTATACAATAAATTAAAAACCATTTTATGAAAAAAATTATAGTTATTTCAATAGTATCATTACTAAGTTTAAATACTTTTTCTCAAAAAAGTTGTTGTGCAAAACCTGAATCAACCGAAGCATTTGCAATGTTAACGCATAACGAAAAATTTAAAGCAACTCATTTGGACCCCAATCCATTTACTTTATCAAATCCTATTGGTAACGATATATCATTTAAAACTCCAGATGGTAAAGAGGGTCACGCTTATGAAATAAAAGCAAAAACACCTACTAACAACTATATATTTGTGATACATGAATGGTGGGGCTTAAATGACTATATCAAACAAGAATCAGAAAAAATATTTAATTCATTAGGTAATGTAAACGTTATTGCTATTGACTTATACGATAAAAAAGTAGCTTCTGTTAAAGACTCAGCGGCAAAATATATGCAAGGAGTTAAAAGTGACAGAGCAGAATCAATCATCAAAGGTGTATTATCATACGTGGGTTCCAAAGCAAATATTGCAACCATTGGTTGGTGTTTTGGTGGCGGATGGAGTATGCAATCTGCATTAATAGCAAAAAAACAAAGTAAGGCATGTGTTATGTATTACGGTATGCCAGAAGAAAAAATAGAAAAAATTAAAACATTAAACGCTCCAGTTTTATTTATTTGGCCAGAGCAAGACCAATGGATTAATAAAGACATGGTATCTAAGTTTGAAAACAATATGAAAACTGCAAAAAAAAGTTTAGAAGTAAAAGCTTATAATGCCGACCATGCATTTGCAAATCCTAGTAATCCAAAATACAGTAAAGAGTTTGCAGACGATGCTTTTAAAAACGCTATGGCATTTATTACACTATATTTAAAATAAAGCCATCTCTTGTGAAAGTGTACTATAGGAGTAAATTGTTATATTTACTCCTTTAATATTTAAACATGCCCGAAGTTCCTATACTTGTCATAGAAGGATTGACCAAAATTTTTAAAGATGCTGATGAACCCTCGGTAAAAGGGGTTTCATTTTCTATTAATAAAAATGAAATATTTGGATTACTTGGTCCAAATGGTGCAGGTAAAACAACCATTATATCTATGTTATGTGGCTTATTTGCTCCTACAAGTGGTAAGGTAACCATAAATGGTATGGATATATCAACTCAATTAAATGAGATTAAACAAATTATAGGCGTTGTACCTCAAGATATTGCCCTCTATCCTACTCTAACAGCTATCGAAAATTTAGAATTTTATGGTTCGATGTATGGCTTATCAGGTAATGATTTGAAAGAAAAAATTCATATTTGGTTAGAAAATTTAGGTTTAACAAAAGCTGCCAAAAGAAGAGTGGAAACATACTCGGGCGGGATGAAGCGTAGAGTTAATTTAATTGCAAGCATTTTGCATCAACCAAAAGTTTTATTTTTAGATGAGCCAACAGTTGGAGTTGATGTTCAGTCGCGAAATGTAATTATGGAGCAATTACAAAAAATAAATCAGCAAGGCACAACCATTATTTATACCTCACATCACTTAGAAGAAGCAGAAAATTTTTGTACACAAATTGCCATTATTGATTATGGAACTATTTTAATTCAAGGAACACCTGCAGAACTAATTGCCAACACTCCTGGTTCATCAAATTTGGAAGATGTATTTTTAAAATTAACCAAACGTAAACTAAGAGATTAATGAAAAATAAACTTTGGGCAGCAATAAAAAAAGAAACTCTTATTTTAATTAGAGATAAAGTAGGCCTGTCTATTTTATTTATCATGCCAATGGTTTTAATTTTGGTAATGACTCTTATACAAGACTCTGCCTTTAGAACTATTAATGAAAAGGGTGTTCCTATTGTGTTAGTTGATAATGATCATGACACATTAGGTGTTTCAATATTAAATGGCCTGAAACAAGCCAGTATGTGTGATTTAAAAGATTCAATAGATGGTAAATTAGCCACTATTGAATCAGCAAAAAAAGCAGTGTCGGAAGGCAAATTCTTAATTGGAATTATTATACCTGAAGGTGCTACCAAAGCTATTAGAAACAATGTATCGGGTTTAATAAATGAAACTTTTTCTATGGATTCGCTAGTTATCAATCCTAAAGATGCAGAAGCTGATTCAGTAAACATTACTTTATTTATTGATCCAATCACTAAAAAATCTTTTATCACAACTGTTAATAGTTATTTACATGAGTTTATTTCAACCGTGAAAACTAAAATCATGTTTCAAACATTTTCTGATCAAATATCACAAATAATTCCTGACACTTCTACCACACATGCTCCAAAAAACACTTATGCAAAATCACAAATCATCAACTATAAAGAAGTGTACTCATCGGATATTGTTGGAGATGTAATGCCTAATGCGGTTCAGCACAACGTGCCAGCTTGGACCATTTTTGCGATGTTTTTTATTGTCATTCCTTTGGTTGGAAGTGTGATGAAAGAGAAAAAAGATGGTAGTGCTTTCAGGCTTTATACAATTCCAACTCCATACCTAACACTTATAAATGGTAAAGTAATCGTATATGTTTTTGTATGTATGTTGCAGTTTTTTCTGATGCTATGCGTGGGATTATTTATTTTGCCATTGATGGGATTACCAATGCTGCAATTAGGCAATAGTATATTAGGAATATTTATTATTGGATTATCCACCTCTCTTGCCGCTACAGGTTATGGCGTAATGGTAGGCACTATTGCAGCAAGCGAACAACAAGGCGCCATATTAGGATCGTTGTCTATACTTCTTCTATCGGCTTTAGGAGGCATTTGGGTACCAACTTACATTATGCCAGAAATTATGCGCCACATCAGTAAAATATCACCGTTAAACTGGGCGCTTGAAGGCTTTTATAAATTATTTTTCAGGGGATCTGGAGCATCAGGTGTATTAATTGATTCATCAAAGCTTATTTTATTTTTTGTATTCACTATGGTCATTGCCTCCTTAGTTAATCGTTTAAAACGCAGAGTATAAAAGGATTACATTAACCCCCTGCATACAAGTAATTTCAAGAGATTACACCATTGAAAATTTTACACACAGATATCATCATTATTGGCGGAGGCTCTGCGGGAGTAGCTGCTGCTGTTGCTTCTGCTACAGAAAACAAAAAAGTGATCCTGATAGAAAAAAATGATTATTTAGGTGGTAAAGCAACTGCAGCTCAAGTAGGAACAATTTGCGGATTATATCAATACAAAAAAACAAGCGTGTCAGAATATATTGTGAGTGGTTTTGCAAAAGAATTTGCAAATCAATTAGCTGAATTATCTTCTACAAAGCCTCTTTATAATATTCATGGATTACATTATTTGCCCTATAACATTGAAGCCTATAAAAAATTGTGTACAGAGCTCATACAATTGCATGGAGTTGATGTTTACCTTAATTCTGAAGTCATAAATGTAGTTGTTGAAAATGAAAAAGTACAATCAATCACTATAAAAAATAGTACAGAAGAATTTCAAATACACAGTAAGGTAGTTATTGACTGTTCTGGAAACAGTTGCATTAGTCAATTAGCAAAACAACCTTTAATTACAAGCCAAAAATATCAAGCTGCCGCACAAGTTTTTACGATTCAAAATATTGAAAATACCATTGAACCTAACTTGAATTTAATTTTTCTGAAAGAAATAAGAAAAGCGGTTCTAAATAATCAACTTCATAGTTCTTTCGAAAAAACATCTATTGTTCAAGGTTCTTATAAAAATGGGTGCTTGAGTTTGAAACTAAATATTCCTATAGCTATTACTAATAAGGATAATATACAAGAACTTAGAACTAAAGCTCTAAGTATGATACATGAATTATTGCATCATTTAAAATCGACTAATCCTCTCTTCAAAAATATCTCTTTACAAAGCATTGCTCCCGAAATAGGCATAAGAACGGGAGTTAGACCCGTTGGTAAATATATTTTAACTGAAGACGATATATTATCTTGTAAAAAATTTGATTCTGCAATCGCAAACTGTTCGTGGCCAATTGAAGAATGGGATGAACAAACTGGACTACAGATTCACTATTTCAATCAAAATGAATATTATCAAATTCCTGCTGATTGTCTAAAATCATTACATCTCTCAAATTTATTTTTTGCTGGCAGAAACATCTCTGCAACAGATGGAGCAATTGCTAGCGCAAGGGTTATCGGAATTTGTTTACAAACAGGTTTTGCCGCTGGTATTTTAGCAGCTGCAGAAATTACAAATACCCCTCAACGAATTGCTATTCAGACTATTCAGTCAAAACAAATTTTTGCTTAAATTAGCGAAATGATTCGCCCTAATGTATATGATGTTTTAATAAATGCTGCTCAAACATGGCCTCATGCACCTGCTATTTATGACGAATACGGGACACTATCCTTTAAAGAACTTTACGAAGAAACAGAAGCATTAAAAAATAAATTATTACAATTAGGCGTAACTCAGGGAATGGGAATAGGCGTAATGTCTAAAAACAGCAGAAATTTTATTACTGGCATTTTTGCGGTGATTGGCTGCGGAGCTTCTGTGATGCCAATGTCACACCAATTAAAACCTGCTGAAATTAATACAATTTTATCTGAGGCTCAACTGCATGCCATCATGGACGACCAACATGGAGTTTGTCCAATAGAAGGAGATTCAATATCTATTTCAATGGAGATTGATTCTTTTCGCTTCGCTTTTTCTTCAGTTCCAAAAACACATGTGTTTGCAGCTCACGTTCAGCATCCTGCTTTTATACGTTTTACATCAGGCACTACAGGCAAATCCAAAGGTGTTATTATTTCTCATCAATCTGCTATAGAGCGTGTTGATTGCGCTAATAAAATTTTAAACTTAGGTGTTGGTAGCACTGTAATATGGGTTTTACCAATGGCTTATCACTTTGTTGTTTCTATTTTATTATATATTAGATATGGTGCGGCCATAGCAATTGCAAAAGACTTTTTATCGAAAAACATTATAGATATTACAAATACTTATAATGGAACACTGCTTTATGCGTCGCCCATGCAAATTAAATTATTAGCAAGCGATGTAAGTAGTAATATGATGTCTAGTTTAAAAATGGTTATTTCAACATCAGCTGCAATTTCAAACGATGTTTGTAAACAATTTAAACAACGTTTTAATAAAGATGTAAGTCAAGCATACGGCATTATAGAAATAGGATTACCAATGATTAACTATGTAAAATGTGATGAAAATCCTGATGCTGTTGGTTATGCATTACCAGATTATCATGTTGAGATTTTAGATCATGAGTATAATCCTGTTCCTTGTGGAAGTGTTGGGCATCTGGCAATTAAAGGTCCTGGCATGTTTGATGCTTATTTATTCCCTCCTCAATTAAGAAGTGATGTCTTAAAAAATGGTTATTTCTTAACTGCCGATTTTGCTTCTAAATCTGAAGATGGATTAATTAAGGTAGAGGGCAGAGAAAAATCCATGATCAATGTATCTGGCAATAAAGTTTTTCCAGAAGAAGTAGAAGGAATTTTAGAAACCATTCCGGAAATAAAATTTGCCCGTATTAGCGGAACACCTCACACATTAATGGGTCAAATTATTTTAGCAGAATTAGTTTTAAATGAAGGGAAAACAGTAGAGGTAGAAGAAGTACTTGCCTATTGCAGAAAAAGATTATCATCATATAAAGTTCCTCAAAAAGTACAAATTGTTCAATCATTACCTATGACGGGTAGTGGAAAAATTGTACGTCATTAAATAATGATACCATACTTTTCTTAAAATCAGGTTTAGTATCTATCATTAATACCAAGAATTATAATATTATAAATCCTTAAAACATTGGTCTGTAAGTGCTTAAAATTTATACTTTTGTCTAAATAAATTAAAATAATATGAGTTCAAAAAATCATATATGGAGTTTTTCTACAGTTGGTGGCGTTAAGCGCGTTAACTTAGAATCTGGTGCTGACTTATTAAATCTTGAAAACCTTGATCCAAAATTATGGACTGCGCTTAGCTGTCCTGTAAATGGGTTAGAAATAGATAAAAAAACATTAGAGTTAATTGATAACGATAAAGACGGTCAAATTAGAGTACCAGAAATTATTGCTGCAGTAAACTGGATGACCTCCATTTTAAAAAATCCAGATGATTTATTAAAGCAAGAAACCGTATTTCAATTATCATCTATTAATGAAAACACTGATTTAGGAAAAACATTATTAGAATCAGCTCAAATTATTTTAAAAAACTTAGGTAAAGAAAATGCTACTACCTTAACAGTAGAAGAAACTTCTGATACGAAAAAAATATTTGCTGGTACAAAATTTAATGGCGACGGTATCATTACTGATGATTCTTGTAGTAATGCAGAATTGATTACTGTTCTTAATGAAATTATATCATGTGTTGGTTCAGTAACAGATAGAGGTGGTAAACAAGGCATAACTCAAGATATGATTCAGCTATTTATTGATGGCTGTCATAAATATTCGGCTTGGTTAGCAAAAAAAGATGCCAACTTAACAACTATTTTACCATTTGGCGAAAATACAGCAATAGCATATCAAAATTTCACTGCAATTAAATCAAAAGTAGACGACTACTTTATCCGTTGTCGTTTAGCGGCTTTTGATACACAATCAACGGAGGTGTTAAATTTACAAGTAGCACGTGTTGAATCCATAACTGCAAAAGATCTTTCTAGCTGTATGGATGATATTGCCGCATACCCATTAGCAAAAATTGAAGCTAATAAACCTTTACCAATAAATACTGGAATTAATCCTGCATGGGAAAAATCGATAGCAGATTTTAAAAAATTAATCGCATCAAATTTATTTCCAAACAAAGACAGTATTTCAGAAGCAGAATGGTTGAAAGTTTCTGAAACGTTAGCTCCATATGCGCAATGGATTTCTGAAAAAGAAGGTACAGAAGTAGAAGCATTAGGAAACGAAAGAATTCAGCAGCTTCTTTCAAGTAGTTATTTCCAACAATTAACTTCATTAGTTGAACAGGATAAAGATTTAGAAGATGAGGCAAACAATATTATTTTGGTTGATAAATTAGTTCGTTATCATCGTGATATGTTTACCTTATTAAAAAACTTTGTTACGTTTTTTGATTTCTATACGCCTGGTTCAAAAGCAATATTTCAGGCTGGAACTTTATATATTGATCAACGTAGTTGTGATTTGTGTATTAAAGTAACTGATATGGCCAAACACGCAACCATGGTTTCTTTTAGTGGCATGTTTTTAATGTACTGTGATTGTACGTCAAGATCAACTAACGAAAAAATGACCGTTGTGGCAGCTTTAACTAACGGAGATATTGATAATTTAGTTGTTGGCAAAAATGCTTTGTTTTATGATAGAAATGGTTTAGATTGGGATGCCACAGTGATAAAAATTGTAGATAATCCAATCAGTATTCGACAAGCATTTTTCTCACCTTACAGAAAAGTATCCAGATTTATTGAAACACAAATCAACAAATTTGCCACAGCACAAGATGATAAAGTAACAGGAGATATGACAAAAGGAATTGAAGCGGTTCCTATAAAAGTTGAAGAGGTAAAAGCAAAAAAAGATCCACCTGCTCCATTTGATGTAGGAAAGTTTGTGGGTATTTTTGCAGCTATTGGTTTAGCTATTGGCGCTATTGGAACCGCTATTGGTTCTTTAGTAGCTGGATTCTTAGGATTAACCTGGTGGAAAATGCCAATTGCCTTTGTTGGTTTATTATTATTGATTTCAGGACCATCGATGATTATTGCTTATTTGAAATTACGCAAACGCAACTTAGCTCCTATTTTAGATGCTAACGGTTGGGCAATTAACGCTAGCGCTGTAGTTAATATACATTTTGGTAATACATTAACTCATTTAGCTGAATTACCTAAAGGAGCAAAAATAAACTTAAATGACCCATTCACTAAAAAGAAACAACCTATACTTCCAGCAATATTGTTACTCTCAATTATTGCAGGTATCATTTTATACTTTTTATGGAAATATGGTTATATGCATTTACCATTTTAAATCATTAATTAAACATAGACTTTGTCCGTTTTTGATATAAGAATGGATTAGGGGTTACAAATTTTAAGGTTAATTCAGGGCCACCTCTTGCAGTTGATGCTTTAGTTAAATCTGAAGTATTTATATCATAACTAAAGCCCACTGAATAACGACCAAATTCATAAAGTATAGATGCTATAAAAGAATCTGCATTTCTATAATATACTCCAATGCCAATTGAAGAACGTTTAATAATTCCAGTATATTTTGAATCATCATTAAGGTAATATTTTATCATCAAACCTGCCAAAATTTCTTTGGATGGACCTTGTAATTGGACCAACCAACTAGGAGCAACTCCAACCATGCTATTTGGAATACCAATTAAAAAATTACCATGAAAGACATATTTTCTATATAAACAATCTCCAGATGATTTTAAAAAACTTTGATTAGGCTCAAACAAATGATAGGAAGATAAACCCACTTGTGCTTTAAACTGATTATTTGCTGCTATCGATTTTTCATTATGAGCATAGGTCCACAATAACCCAACTCCAAAATCGGGGTAAAGCACTCGTTGTTGTGAATATACTTCACCTGAAACTAAATTTGGATCGTATCCTATTCCATTATATTGGTCAGGATAAATAAATTTATCGCTATTAACTTTTCTCTGAACCACAGAGCCTTGTAATCCAAATGATAAGGAACTCAATTTGCTTAAAGGAAAAAACATTGCTAATGATAAATTAGTTTGAAAAGTTTCCATTTTTCCTGCTCCAGCTTTATCATTATAAAGAGACAAGCCTCCAGCCATTCGACTATACGATTTTTTAAACGTCATTGATCTTCTAGGATCAACAACGTCCCAATTACTGGGTTTGAATTTTGATTCAAAAGAGAATCCATAAGTGCTATAAGGATCGGACACACTTCTCCATTGATCTTTATAAACTAAAGAGGCTCTTAATGCGCTTGTAGCACCTGTTAAAGCAGGATTAATTAATGAAGGATTCTCATTGTATTGAGAAAAATGAAAATCTTGAGAACACAATTTATCCGAAATAAAAACAAATGCAAATAATAAAACAATTAATTTTTTCATAGTTCAGTTTTTATTTCAATAATGTAATATTTCCTTTTTTTGTAATTGTTCCCATATTCATGATTTCTGCTTTTATATAAAAAACAAAAACAGCTGGATTTAAATCAACACCTAAATACTTTCCATCCCAACAAAATGAAGGATTATCAGAGTCAAATACTTTTTCTCCCCATCTATCAAAAATGGCTATATGAAATGAAGTTGTACACTCACTCCATCCTTTTAAACAAAATTCATCATTCGATCCATCCCCATTTGGCGTAAATGCATTTGGTGTTGTATAATCTGCATTGCTTTTACAATCACTTTCAACTGTAACAATAATACATGATGTAACCGAACATGCTCCATTAACTGATGTTACACAATATTGTGTTGTAACTGATGGAGAGGCTATTGGATTCGTACATGTAGAACATGATAAATTAGTATTGGGTGACCAATTGTAATTTGCACCACCTGCAACAAATAAAGGTGTTGTTGCACCTTTTACAATAACTACATCTGTACTCACTGTTAATGTTGGGGTTGCAACAACTGTTACTTGCCCTGACTGATTTGATGTGCATCCATTTGTTGTTCCTGTTACTGTATAAACTGTTGTTGTTACCGGAGTAACATTTATTGTAGTTGTGGTTGCTCCTGTATTCCAACTATAAGTTGTAGCACCCGTTGCTGTTAATGTAATTGATGCGCCTGAACAGATTGTTGAGCTGTTTACTGATACTGTTGGTTGTGCAGTCACCCCAACATTTACCGTTGTACTTCCTGTGCATGTTCCACTTAATCCTTGTATCGTATACGTTGTATTTGTTGTTGGACTAACTGTTACTGAACTTCCTGTGCTTGACATTGGCAACCATGTATATGTTGTTGCTCCTGATGCTGTTAATGTTGCTGTACCTCCTGAACATATACTCGCTGAGTTAGATGTAATCGACAATGCTCCACTTACGGTAACTGAGCCTGTAGCGGTTGATGTACATGTTCCATTTGAACCTGTTACTGTATATGTTGTGTTACTTCCTGGCGATACTACTAATGTTGTATTGGTTGTTGAACCTGGTGTCCATGTATAACTTGTGCCTCCACTCGCTGTTAAAGTTGCTGTGCCTCCTGCACAAATGGTTGAACTTGTGGCCGATATCATTGGGGGGGATGATACTGTTACAGTTACTGTTTTATTGGATGAACAGCCACTCGTTGTTCCTGTTACTGTATAAACTGTTGTTGTTACCGGAGTAACATTTATTGTAGTTGTGGTTGCTCCTGTATTCCAACTATAAGTTGTAGCACCCGTTGCTGTTAATGTAATTGATGCGCCTGAACAGATTGTTGAACTGTTTACTGATACTGTTGGTTGTGCAGTCACCCCAACATTTACCGTTGTACTTGAAGAACAACCCAAATTTGTTCCAGTTACTGTGTAAACAGTTGCGGTAACTGGATTTACACTGATCGTATTAGTAACAGCTCCTGTACTCCAACTATAAGTTGATGCACCAGAAGCTGCCAACAAAGTTGATGTTCCCGCGCAAATTGTAGGCGAATTAACTGTTAATGTTGGTGTTGGATTGATTATTAATGTCGCTGAACTATTGGAGGCAGGACCACAACCAGTTGCTGGAACTGTATATGTAACAACATAAGTTCCTGTATTACTAGCTCCCAAGTTCACTGATCCAGATGTAGAACTTAAGCTTAATCCAACTGGGGTTGAAGAAAAAGTTCCTCCAGTAGTAAAGCCTGATGCCAATGTAGGTGAAGGGTTTGAGCTATTTAAACAATAAGGACTAGTGTATGAAAAAGATGTAACTGGTGAAGAGCCGCCACTTACCGTTATTGTTTGATTACTAGTACAAGTAGTTGTTCCATCTGATATAGATGCTTGATAAACTGTTGTAGAAGTTGGGCTTACTGTATATGAAATTGGCGATACGGTAGAAGTAATTAAGGTTATATTATTTGTTAAATCCCTAATTGTAATTGTAGAAGTTTTTGGTGTTGATATAATAACATTATCTAAGCCCCAATTATCTGTACTTGCATTAGTACATATTGGCATTATCCAACGAAATTGCGTACTAGCAGTTTGTGCAACTAATGGAATAGGTATTACATTCTTATTCCACACTTTAACTTCATAACCTATCCCATTATAATTATCACTTCCAAATGATGATTGGATATTATGTGGAAACATAACCTTCATATTATTCCAAGTGGTACCTCCATTAATTGAATATTGTAGAAAAACAGCTTCTGGGTTACTCCCACTAATATCTGGTGATTCGCAAGGACTAGCAGAACCATTATTATCTGCTTGCCTATACTCAAAACTAACATTTCCACCATTTGATACGTCCATAGAATTTGAAGTTAATGTTCTAGGACAAGAGGCATTTGCCATCCATAGATAAGTTGTTCCATCTAAACTTGGGTTACTGCAAGCATTGTTTGGAAATGTTGCTGATGATGTTCCTTGCCAACCACTCCCAACCGTAGCGCTGTTAAAATCATTGTTTATCGCTGCGGTTACTATGCTTCCAACTGCGGTTAGTGTCACATTGCTTCCAGCACAAATTGTATTATTTGAAGCTGTTAAATTTATCGCACAACCTGGAGTCCCTAAAGGCGAATATAATCCAACATTAGCTGACCATCCAGGAGATTGTGTCACATCTACATTGTAAAAATTAATTGTTAAACAACCGTTTATTGCTGTAGAAGAAAATACACCTGGTGAGGTAACAGCTCCAAGTCCTGTACCTGCACCCAATCCTACTGGTGTAGGGGTAGTTCCACTATTATATGGCGCTCCATAATTACCTAATAACGAGGCAATCTTAGGTGCGGCAGTTGTTGAGCCATTAAATATACAAACTGAATCACCGTACTTCCATGATAGAGAACTTGAATTAAAATAAGTATTAAACATGGTAAAATCTAAATAAACTAGTTTACCACTTACTGAAGGGCATAGGGTTATTGTTCGATTCGTATTGCCATCATTACCTGCTGTTCCGCCAGCATCTAAAAACACTTCTCCACCATTAACACTTACTGTTCCTCCAGTACTAATTAATATATTTTGGGATTTTATAGAAAAATTTAAAATTAAAAAAAACAATACGATTTTGTTTCTTTCTAGTAATGAGAACGATTTCATAGGTCTATAATAATTCCTATAAAATTAAAAAACCATGCCTTCACAATTATATGAAAACATGTCACATTTAGTAAGTCTGATTACTAATTAACAAGTGTAAAATAAAAAAACACCGAAAGATACTTTCGATGTTTTTTTAAATCCGTTTGTTTAGGCTATTAAAACTTAGTAATCAAGAACTCAGTTCTACGGTTAGCTTGATGTTCTTCTTCAGAGCAAGTTGATACAATTTTACCTTCGCACTCACAACCGTTGATGAGTTTGCTTTCACCATATCCCTTACCAACGATTCTGTTTTTAGAGATACCCTTCGATACAATATAGGCTGCTGATGCTTTTGCGCGCTTATCAGATAAAGACATGTTATATGCTTTACTCGAACGACAATCGGTATGTGAGCCTAACTCAATCGTCATTGTTGGATTTTCTTGCAGCACTTTCACAATTTTGTCAAGTTCTTTGGCTGCATCTGGTCTGATGTTCCACTTTGCTAAGTCAAAGTAAATCGGGTTGATTTGGATTACCTTCGCAATATCCGCTCCTATCTCTAACTTCTGCATCGTTTCTTTTAATTCGATAACCGTGTTGATGTCTAATGTTATGTCGTATTGTTTTTCTACTGTGATATAGCCTTCTTTTTCATACTTGATAGAGAACTGTAATTTATCTCCAGGCTTCTTTCCACGAATAATATCTGTAAACGTTCCTGTTGCATCTGTGGTATATATTTTTGGTTGATTAGTGGCTTTGTCTATAAACGTTGTTTTAACACCCTCCACTGGTGCTTTTGTTTTTGTATCGGTGATTTGGTCGATGAGTTTGTATTTAGGGAACAAGCCAATATCCTTTTTATTATCCCCTACTTGTAGTTTACCTAATGAGATTAAACGGTCGTAATATTTTGTGCGCTCTTTAGCGCCTACAAAATATTCTTGTGATGGATCATTTAATGTAAACATATACTCTGCCTTGTCGTTAGTCTTTACAGAGTCAATCACTAGTTTGTTATGATCTAATAAATACACCCATGCGTTTGGTATCATTTCTTTGTTGCTCTCATCGAACACAATACCGCTTAAGCTTACTCCCATTAATGGTTCTTTGGCTCTAAAGAAGTAAATATCGTCTTTGCCTTTTCCTCCTGCTCTGTTGGATGAGAAGTAACCTGTTTTTAAATCTTCATTTAGTGCAAAACCAAAGTCATCGTAGTTAGAGTTAATTGGATAGCCTAGGCTTTGTGGCTCAAAATAAGCATCCATGGCTGGCACTGTAAAGTATAGGTCTAATCCTCCTAAGCCTGCTCTTCCGTCTGTTGAGAAAAATAAGGTTCCATCTTCATGTACATAGGGGAACATTTCTCTGCCTTCTGTGTTGATGGCTTGACCTAAGTTTTCTGGCTTTTGCCATTGTCCGTTGACATTTTCTGATACGTATAAATCGGTTTGTCCTAAACCTCCTGGCATGTCTGATACAAAATACATTCGCTTACCGTCTTTGGTTACCGTTGCGTGTCCTAAAGAGTAATCATCTGAGTTATATGGGAAGCTTACTGGTGCGGATAGTTTTCCGTCTTTGTCTTTAGTAAGGATGTATAGTTTTAAGTTTACCACATTAACCGCTACGCCTTTTACTTTTTTAGTGATGATATTACTCTTGGTTAAGTAAACGGTTTTCTCATCGGCTGATAAAGCGGCTGGCCCGTCATGATACAGACTACTTACTGTTTTTGCCATGGGCATGGTGGATGTAAATTTTAAAGAGTCTTTTTTCTCTGAGGTATATACATCTATAAAGTAGGTATCGTCCCATGCAAAGGTTTTGTTTCTGGCAGAAGTATTACGTCTGTTAGAGGCAAACAACACGGCTTTGTTTTGATTGAAAAATATGGGTGAGAACTCTGAGTTTTCTGTGTTTATCGATTCTACATTCGTTACTTTATACGCTGCTGAGTCTTCTTTTAATTCCTTTACATAATTTTGGCGCTTAGCATGATTCTTTGATATGATATTGTCTTTACGCTTTTGCTCTAATTGTTGTAACACCGTTTTAGCTTGTTCGTACTTTTGATTGTACTTTAAGCATTGTAAGTAATTAATTAAATCATTCTCGGTAATGTTAGATGCAAATTTTGTGTTCAGGTTTTTATAGGCCTCTTCTGCTTTTACAAAGTCGTAAATCTTAAAGTAACATTCTGCTAAACGACGCATGTTTGCTTCTGTTGGCGTATCTGTTTTTACCAAACTCCTATAGTAATCGGCTGCCGCTAAATACGACAACTCATTATATAACTGATCGGCTTTCTTTTGGAACAGAGATTGTCCTTTTAGTGTCGTTGTAAATACAGCTAGTGTGAGTATTAATAATAGTTGCTTCATATAGTCTCTTTTTGTGTCCCGCAGATTTCGCTAACGTCGCGGATTTTGTTTCTTGTTTTAATTCTTTTACTTTTTTATATACATCCCCCTGTCGCGCAGACACCCTCTTCAAAAGGGGAAAGGGTTTTATTTTTAACTCATTACTTATAACTCTTCTCTCATAACTACTAAAAGTAGCGTGGCGATTTAAATCCTTTGGCTTTACTTCTTAAGTCGTAACTCAACATAATTTCATGTGAGCCTTGGCTAAACTTTTGTAACGAAGTTAACTGATAATCATAGGCATATCCTATTCTAAAGTTTTGATTAACGTTATACATCATATTTAAACCCATTGCGGCTTTATGTCTATACATCGCTCCTAACCAAAGTTTTTCATAAAACAAAAATGATAAATTTCCTTCGATGGATAATGGGGCATTGTTCACATACTTCACAATAAACGATGGACGCATATTAATGGCTGGATTTATTTTTACGACGATGCCTCCAAATAAATAATAGTGATTCTCTTGTATAGCACTTTGGCTAGCATCCAAATTAATCTTGTTTTTTACTAGTCTTGGTGTAGATACGCCTATGTAATGTCTCTTCCCATAATAGTAAATCCCTGCGCCTATATTAAAAAGGTTTTTCTTATAGTTAAAGCCATCTGTGTATAAGGCATCGGTATTGTCGTTTACTCTTAAGTTTGAAAAATCTTGTCTGAAAAAATCCATCCCTGCTTTTACTCCAAAGGCTAAACGATTATTCTTCTTGTTCACTTTAATACTGTAGGCTAAATCAGCATACACACCTGTGTTTTTTGTAACGCCTAATTGGTCATTCAATACTGTTAAGCCTACACCGATGTTCTCCGTTTTTAATGGCGAGTGTATTGACAAGACTTGTGTTTTTGGCGCGCCTTTTAATCCTGTCCATTGGTCACGTACCGTCCCTGTTACTTGTATCGCCTCCTGACTGCCTGCATAAGCCGGGTTTAATAACACGGGGTTAAAAAAGTACATACTGTGCTGAGTCTCTTGCTGTGCTTTTATAGTTGTTGCTAATGCTAACAACCATAACAAGATGATGCCGATGGTTAATTTTTTATTCATGTCCTTTGTTTTATTTTTTCTCCCGCTGATTGACGCGGAGCTTAATTTATAATTCTATTCTTTTATTTCTGTTTTATCTGCGTTATCCGCGGGAACAATTTTTAATACTGTAACAATAAGTATCCATTATATGTCTCTGTCTTCTCGTCTCCGTATACTAATATCACGTAGTAGGTGCCTGCTGGTAATTTTTCTTTCCCTACCGCATCTTGATTAGAGTAACCTACAAACTCATTTAAGTAACCATCTTTTTGGTATACTAAATTTCCCCATCTGTTAAAGATCTTTAACTGGTTGTTCGGATAGTTCTCGATGTTCTTAATCACAAAACCATCATTCACTCCATCTCCGTTAGGTGAGAAAAACTCTGGCACAAACGTTTCACAGGCTTGTGCATCTATAGCGCCTACTGTTCTGTTTGTACAACCGTTTTGATCCGTTACGGTTACTGTATAGTTGCCAGCAGTGGCTTGTGTTAATGGGTTCACCGTTAGGTTGATTCCTGTTGCTGTGTTAGTTCCGTTTGTCCAGTTATACGTGTAGTTTGCGTTTGGTGCTGCTACATCTAATTGTGCTGTGGTGTTTTCACAGGCACTTACATGTGGGTTGATGAGTGCAACACTTGGTAATGCATTTACGGTTAATGTATTGGCTGCTGTATTGGTACAGGTACCTAAGCCAGCTAATACACTCACTGTATAAGTTCCTGATGTATTAGTGATAGTGCTTGGTACGGTTAATGGGTTAGTGTTTGTAATGGTTTGTCCATTTATACTCCAGTCATACGTTACATTGCTTTGTGGTGTATTGATACTGATGGTGCCATTCTCATTTTGACAGATACTTAAATCACTTAAATCAAAGTTGGCATTTGGTACATCTATCACGCTTACCGTTGTGGTTGCTTGTGGCGATACACATCCATTTGCATCGGTTACTTGTACAGTATATGTATACGTACCTGGTGTTAAGGTAATCGCTGGGAATGTTACTGTTTGATTATTCTGATTAACTGCTGTAACTCCATTCCCTGTTGTCCATGTATAAGTGCTTGCTGTACTACTTGCTGTTAAGTTAACGGTTCCGCTTGTACATGTTGTGTTTGGATTTGAACTGGCTGTTACCGTTGGTAATTGGTTAACCGTTACATCTACTGTTGTAATCGTCGATGTACAGCCTGTTAATGTATTGGTTCCTGTTACCGTATAGGTTGTATTAGCTGTCGGCGACACAGTGGTTGTATTTGTATTAGCCGTTGTACTCCATGTATAGGTGTCTGCGCCTGTTGCGGTTAATGTGACTGCACTTCCAACACAAGTTGTGGTATTTGTTGTTGCTATCGTTGGTAATGCATTTACATCAATTGTTATCGTCTCTGTTGTACTCGCACATCCTTGTGCTTCCCCTGTGATCGTATACGTGGTTGGTACGGTTGGGGTTAGTACTAATGTGTTTGTTGTAGTTTGGCTCGAACTTGTTACTGTATAGTTCGTAGCGCCTGTTAATGTTAATGTGGTTGCATTACCCGCACAAATTGTTGTTGCGCTTGCAGCCACTCCTATCGTTGGTGTTGGTGTTACACTTATAGTGATATTTGCTATGCTACTACAGCCCGTGGTTGTATTCGTTCCTACTACACTATAAGTCGTCGTTTGACTCGGCGTTACTGTGATTGTTGCTGCTGTCTCCGTCGTGCTCCAACTATAAGTGTCTGCTCCCGTAATACTAAATGTTGTCGAAGCATTTGAACATATTAATGAGTTTGATGATGTGGCTATTATAGTGGGTAAAGTATTAACAAAAACAGATACTGGTGTTAATGATGATGTACATCCTGTTAATGATGATGTTCCCACAACACTATAAGTTGATGTTACCGTTGGACTTACTACAATACTTGCAGTCGTTTCTCCATTAGGAGACCACACATAGTTATCAGCGTTACTAACGGTTAATGTAGTTGTATTACCTGTACAAATTGTTTGATTAGATATTCCTAAAACAGGCAAAGCACTTACACTAATAGTTAACATAGTATCTTTACTCAAACAGTTTCCTGTTAATCCAACTATTGTGTATGTTGTAGAAGTTGTTGGTGTTAAAACAGCTGAAGAAGTTGTTGTTAAAACTGGATTCGTTAGTGTATAACTATTAGCGCCAGTTAATGATATAGTAGAACTGTTTCCAGCACATAATGTTAAACTACTTGCAGTAAAGTTAACAGTAGGTGTTGTAGCGACATTAATAGTTAAACTAGATTGATTCATACAGCCCGTTAAAGTATTTGTACCAACAACAGAATAAGATGTCGTTACTGAAGGCGTTACAGCAATAGTTGTACTATTAGCAGACCCTGCATTTGAACTCCATGTATAAGTATCTGTGCCAGATACTGACAATAAAGAAGAGTTTCCAGAACAAATAGACGAACTAGATGCAGAGGTGGTTAATGTAGGTAAACTATTTACAGTAACTGAAAAAGTTGCGCTTCCATTACAGCCAGACCCAGCAGATCCTAATACTGTATAAGATGTTGTAGAAGAAGGATTAACTGTAAAACTTAATCCTGTTAAGGCTCCAGGATTTAACGTATAAGTATTGCCTCCTTGAGGTGTTATGGTAGCTGTTAGTCCTAAACACAAATTGGCATTGGATGCTGTAATACTTGTAGACGAAACAACAGATACTGTAACTTGAGCTACAGAACTTGTACAAGTATTGGCTCCATAAGTTTGAGCTACAGTAACAGAATAATTTCCTGCATGAATTGGAGCGATAGAACTAGTAACTGTTGGTTGTGCTAATGTTGAAGTAAATGAATTTGGACCATTCCATTGTATAACAGTGCCTCCAGAAACCACAGGCATAACTAATGGATTTCCAGAACATAAAGATAAATTATTAGTAGCAATATTAACCGTAGGTGTGGCATTAACCACAATTGTTCTTGTCGCTGAATTCGCACTCACACAGCCCGCAACACTTGTTCCTGTTAATGTATAAGTCGTATTACTAGTTGGTGATACCGTAAAACTTGTTCCAGTTAAAGCTCCTGGATTTAATGTATATGTACTTGCTCCTGTTGGATTTGCTGTTGGGGTAATAACTGTTGAGTTATTTGAACATATTGTTGGATTACTTACTGATAATACTGATACCGTTGGAGTTGTATTGACTGTAATTGCAGTTGTTACTGAATTCGCGCTCACACAACCTGCTGCACTTGTTCCTGTTAAAGTATAAGTCGTATTACTTGTTGGTGATACGGTGAAACTTGTTCCAGTTAAAGCTCCTGGATTCAATGTATATGTACTTGCTCCTGTTGGCGTTGCTGTTGGTGTAATAACTGTTGAGCTATTTGAACAAATTGTTGGGTTACTCACTGATAATACTGATACCGTTGGGGTTGTATTGACTGTAATTGCAGTCGTTGCTGAATTTGCACTCACACAACCTGCTGCACTTGTGCCTGTTAAGGTATAAGTCGTATTACTTGTTGGTGATACGGTGAAACTTGTGCCTGTTAAAGCTCCTGGATTTAATGTATAAGTACTTGCTCCTGTTGGGGTTGCTGTTGGTGTAATAACAGTGGAGCTATTTGAACAAATTGTTGGATTACTCACAGACAGTATAGATACAGTTGGAGTTGTATTAACTACTATAGTTCTTGTGGCAGTATTTGAACTTAAACATCCTGCAGAACTTGTACCACTAATTGTATATGTTGTTGTAGAGCTAGGTGATACTGTAAAACTTGTTCCAGTTAAAGCTCCTGGATTCAATGTATATGTACTTGCTCCTGTTGGCGTTGCTGTTGGTGTAATAACAGTGGAGTTATTTGAACATATCGTTGGATTACTTACTGATAATACTGATACTGTTGGAGTTATGTTGACTGTTATAGCAGTAGTTGCTGAATTCGCACTCACACAACCTGCTGAACTTGTGCCTGTTAAAGTATAAGTTGTATTACTTGTTGGTGATACGGTAAAACTTGTGCCTGTTAAAGCTCCTGGATTTAATGTATAAGTACTTGCTCCTGTTGGGGTTGCTGTTGATGTAATAACAGTGGAGTTATTTGAACATATCGTTGGGTTACTCACTGATAATACTGATACCGTTGGGGTTGTATTGACTGTAATTGCAGTCGTTGCTGAATTTGCACTCACACAACCTGCTGCACTTGTACCTGTTAATGTATAAGTCGTATTACTTGTTGGTGATACGGTGAAACTTGTGCCTGTTAAAGCTCCTGGATTTAATGTATAAGTACTTGCTCCTGTTGGGGTTGCTGTTGGTGTAATAACAGTGGAGTTATTTGAACATATCGTTGGATTACTCACTGATAATACTGATACCGTTGGAGTTGTATTGACTGTAATTGCAGTTGTTACTGAATTCGCACTTACACAACCTGCTGCACTTGTGCCTGTTAAGGTATAAGTCGTATTACTTGTTGGTGATACGGTGAAACTTGTGCCTGTTAATGCTCCTGGATTTAATGTATAAGTACTTGCTCCTGCTGGGGTTGCTGTTGGTGTAATAACAGTGGAGTTATTTGAACATATCGTTGGGTTACTTACTGAAAGTATAGATACAGTTGGGGTTGTATTGACTGTAATTGCAGTCGTTGCTGAATTCGAACTTACACAACCTGCTGCACTTGTGCCTGTTAAGGTATAAGTCGTATTACTTGTTGGTGATACGGTGAAACTTGTGCCTGTTAATGCTCCTGGATTCAACGTGTACGTACTTGCTCCCGTTGGAGAAAGAGTAACCGAATTATTAGAACAAATTGTATTTGAAGAAACCGAAAGGCTAACGGTTATTGCACTTGCAGGACCTGAAATTGTCACATTTTGTGTGACAGTACATGTACCGTCGGTAGCTGTTACTGTATAAACATTTGCACTTAACCCTGTTTGTACCGTTCCAGTTAATGAACCAGGCATCCAGGTTACTGTATAAGTACCCGAACCTCCAGAAGGTGAAACTGTTGCAGCTCCTGTGGCTGCACCAAAACAGCTTACACTTGTTGTTGCTGTTGTAGTTAAAGAGACACCACCAGTACCTGGAGTCACAAAAAATGTACAGGTTGAAATATTTCCAGCTTGATCAGTAACGGTCATGGTTACTTGAGTAACTGCAGTTATGATAGTTCCAGCAGCGGGATTTTGAGTTACAGTAAATGAACAATCATCAAAAGCAACAACCTCTGCCACATAGTTTCCTAAAACGCTAGAACAACCGGTTAGTGTTTTATTAGATACACAAGAAATAATGATAGGGGAAACGGTTTCTGTACCACAAATACTTGCAGCAGCTCCACAACTTGCAATATTAGTTCCCATACTAACAGCAGTTGGTAAAGAAGTAGGAGATAACGTATTACTACCTGCTGCAGTGAAGTTAGTTCCTGTAAAAGTTAAACTATTAGAGTTTGCCAATACAACATCTGTAGCTAACATATCTAAATTATAAATATTCACTTTTGCGGTACCGTTTGCACCAGATGTTGGACCAAAAGTACAATTTGTAATGGTTCCCGTACAAGTAGCGCCCTTATCTAAATAAAAATCACATCCTTTATCAAAGGGAATATTATTAGAAAAAGAACATGTATTAAAATTAAACGTACCTGTTGCTGATCTAAATAAAAGAGCTCCTCCATCTACCGAACCATTATTTGGATTATTTACCTGATCATTATAATTTCCTGTAAACACACAATTTGAAAAGGTTGTCGTTCCAGCTAATTTATAAAAAGCTCCTCCTCCATTTAAAGGATCTGATGCATCGCCTGCAGTAAAGTTATTTGAAAAATATGAGCTAGTAACCGTTAAAACTCCTGAACCCTGATAAATTGCACCTCCGCGACGAGAAGAGCATCGGTTAAACGTTGTATTGGTTACTGTTACAATTGGATTAGCATTAAACATTTTAATTGCACCACCCCAATCGGCAAAGTTTCTATCATCAATAAATAGACATGAATTAACAGTTAGCGTAGAATTGTCTACAAAAATGGAACCACCACCATCTGCATTCCATCCTGAACAACTAATAATAGAGCTATTAAATGTTACATTTGAACCTGAAGACATATAAACATTAGCACCATTCCCCGCTACCGTAGCTCCAGGATTTTTTCTGATAACTACATTATTAAAAACTATCCCAGTTAAGTTAGTATTAATCATAAATACTTGTCCTTGGGCTACATCATAATAATAATTTACAAAAGTCATACTTTGAAAAACAACATTATTTGTACTAATTGTTGCAAATCTGTTGTTAGTTGCATTGCCAGTAAATATAGTATTACCAGTACCTGCACCTATAAAAGTCAATGATTTATTAATACCTATTGCACCATTAATAGTATTTTCAACATAAGTCCCTCTATCGATAAAAATAGTATCGCCAGCAACCGCAACAGTATAGGCTTGCGCTAGAGTAAGCTTAGGTGTTGCCGCCGTTGTACCATTATTGGCAGCTAAACCAACAGCTGATGTATAAACATCTCCTGTTGTTGAATTATCATTCACATATACTTTTTTAGCACTAAGCTGAAGCGTGAAAAACAATAATGAAATAAATAGAACTTTTGGTAGTTTCATAATTTAGTATTGATGTATTAATAGTACGTTTACATTTCTCTAATAAAATTAAACCATTTCTTAACATCTCATGAATGTTAAAAAAAGATTTTTTAGTACGTCTGTTTACAATAAAAACTGTAGCAAATTATCATTTTTATTTAAATATTCATATTGAAATCCAGATTTTGATAAATTATTTTTTAATAATTCTAAATCAGACGGTGTTTTTATTTCAAGCCCCACTAGAGCTGGCCCATTTTCTCGGTTATTTTTCTTCATATATTCAAAATGAACAATATCATCATTTGGACCTAAAACATTTCCCACAAACTCTTTTAAAGCACCCGCTCTTTGAGGAAATCTGATGACGAAAAAATGCTTTAATCCTTCAAATAGTAAGGAACGTTCTCTGATTTCTTCTGTTCGCATGATATCGTTATTACTGCCACTTACCACACACACCACATTTTTTCCTTTCAATGAATCCTTTAAATAATTTAAAGATGCAACCGTTAAAGCTCCCGCAGGCTCAACAACAATAGCTTGCTGATTATATAAATTTAAAATAGTAGTGCATACTTTTCCCTCTGGAACTAAAACAATTTCACTCAATTTTTGTTTACAGATTTCAAAAGTTTTGTCCCCAACCCGCTTCACCGCAGCACCATCCACAAACTTATCTATTTCCTTTAATTCTGTATTATAACCGTTTTGTATAGACGTTTTCATAGAAGGAGCTCCTTCCGGCTCAACTCCAATAATTTTTATATTAGGTTTTATTTGCGAAAAATAACTCACACAGCCAGCTGCTAAACCGCCACCGCCTATTGGAACCAATACATAGTCTATTTCAAAATCGGCATCTTCTACTATTTCTTTTGCAACCGTTCCTTGTCCTTCAATTACCTTTTCGTCATCAAATGGATGAACAAAACAAGCATTTTTTGATTGACAAAACTCTACTGCTGCTTTATAGGCATCATCAAATGTATCACCAACTAATACAACATTTACATTCTCTTTACCAAACAGTTTTACCTGATTAATTTTTTGAGACGGTGTTGTGGCAGGCATAAAAATAGTGCCTTTGATATTTAATTTACGACAAGAATAGGCAACTCCCTGTGCATGATTTCCAGCACTGGCACATACCACTCCATTTCGTTTTTCTCCTTCAGACAAAGAACTAATTTTATTGTATGCTCCTCTGATTTTATAAGAACGCACAACTTGAAGGTCTTCGCGTTTTAAATAAACGTTACAGCCAAATTCTTCGCTCAATTGCACATTATATTGCAAAGGCGTATGCATTGATACCCCTTGCAAGTTTTGAGCTGCTTTGTTGATGTTATCTAATGATATCATGTTGTGTTTAATTAAGAACTTATCCTATTTTCTTCATATCGGTCATCGATTCTCTTAACCAAGCGCCTACCTCTTCAATAGGGTGATTTCTGATACTATGATTTACTTCTATTAGTAATTTATTATCTACTTCATTGGTATTTGAAAAAGACTTGCCTATAACATTTGTGTCAACTTTAGTCATGAAGCCTTTCAATAAAGGTTTACAAGCATGATCGAATAAATAACAACCATACTCAGCAGTATCAGAAATAATACGATTCATCTCATATAATTTTTTACGAGCTACAGTGTTAGCTATTAAAGGTAATTCATGTAATGATTCGTAATAAGCTGACTCCTCTATGATGCCTGATTCTGTCATGGTTTCAAAAGCTAATTCAACCCCTGCTTTTACCATAGCAACCATCAAAACACCATGATCAAAATATTCTTGTTCAGAAATAGTAGCTGCTGTTGCTGCTGTTTTCTCAAAATTAGTTTCAGCAGTAGCGGCTCTCCATGATAATAAATTAGAATCGTCGTTTGCCCAGTCAGCCATCATGTTTTTAGAGAACTCGCCAGACAAAATATCATCCATATGTTTTTGAAATAAAGGACGTAAAATAGATTTCAATTCTTCTGATAATTCAAATGCTTTTATTTTTGAAGGATTATTTAATCTGTCCATCATGTTAGTTATTCCTCCATGTTTTAAAGCCTCTGTGATTGTTTCCCAACCATACTGAACTAACTTAGATGCATAACTTGGCTCTACACCTTTCTCTACCATTTTATCAAAACACAATATAGAACCTGTTTGTAACATACCACACAAAATAGTTTGTTCACCCATTAAATCAGATTTTACTTCCGCTACAAATGAGGATTTTAAAACTCCCGCTCTATGGCCACCCGTTGCAACAGCATAAGCTTTTGCTTGATTTAATCCCTCACCATTTGGATCATTTTCTGGATGTACGGCTATTAACGTAGGTACGCCAAATCCTCTTTTATATTCTTCGCGAACTTCAGAACCCGGGCATTTTGGGGCACACATGATCACTGTTATGTCTTTACGTATTTGCATTCCTTCTTCTACGATATTAAATCCATGAGAATAAGACAACGTAGAGCCTTTTTTCATTAAAGGCATGATAGCTGTAACAACCGACTTATGTTGCTTATCAGGAGTTAAATTACACACTAAGTCAGCTGTAGGTATTAACTCTTCATAAGTTCCTACTTTAAATCCATTTTCAGTTGCATTTAAATAAGATGCACGTTTTTGAGATATTGCATCTGCTCGTAATGCATAAGAAATATCTAAACCAGAATCTCTCATATTTAAACCTTGATTTAATCCTTGAGCACCACAGCCCACTATTACTATTTTCTTATTCTTAAGGGCAGATACTCCATCTGTAAATTCTGATTGATTCATGAATTCACAAACACCTAATTGTTCGAGCTGCAATCTAAGAGGTAATGTGTTGAAATAATTTTTCATATGTTTATTTTATTGTTTTTAATGGCCATATGCTATAACCATGTTATCATTATTGATACTTTAACTAACGGCAACATGGTTATTTCATATAATTAGTTATTAAAATGTTTAACGGTTGTTTTACTATTGTTTTCTATTTCTTTTAAAAAGGTATTTAATGTTTTCATTGGTTTTGTAATAGCTACTCTTCCGCTTCTGACGAATTCCAACATTCCAAATTTTTCTAAGTCGTTGAATAAATGTTTTATTTCTCGTTCATCCCCAGTTTTTTCAACAACAATAAATTCGGGTGAAATACTCAATATCTTCGCGTGATTTTCATTGACAATACGCGTAAATAATTCATTCTCTTTTAAAGCATCTGCCGATACTTTATACAAAGCCATTTCGCGAGACAGGATATCGTTATTGATATGGTAGAACGCTTTTAATACTTCTACTTGCTTTTCTATTTGTGCAACTAATTTCTCAACTTGTTCTTGTGAAACTGTTACAACGATTGTATAACGATAGATTCCTTTTACTTCGCTTTCACTAGCGGTGATGCTTTCGATATTTATGTGTCTTCTTGTAAATATGATAGTTATGCGATTTAATAAACCTATTCTATCTTCTGTAAAAACAGATAATGTATATGTATTTTCCATAATTTTTATTCTAATAATATTTCTGAAACACTGGCTCCTGTAGTTATCATTGGGAAAACATTTTCTTCATTTTCCACAACAACTTCAAGTAAAAATGCTTCTTTAGATTCGTACATTTCTTTTAACGCTTCGTTTAAATCTTTTCGTTCGGTAACTTTTTTTCCTTTTATATTGTAGCCATTTGCAATAGCAACAAAATTTGGGTTTTTCATTTCTGTGAAAGAATAGCGTCTGTCAAAAAATAACTGTTGCCATTGACGAACCATTCCTAAAAAGTTATTATTCAATACTAAAATTTTTACGGGGATATCACTTTGCATAATCGTTCCTAATTCCTGTATCGTCATCTGAAAACCTCCATCTCCCAAAACAGCAACTACTTCTTTGTTTGGTTGAGCTACTTTAGCACCCACGGCTGCCGGTAATCCAAAACCCATGGTACCTAATCCACCTGATGTAACGTTATGATTTGGTTGATTAAATTTATAGTAACGAGAGGTGATCATTTGATGCTGTCCAACATCCGTTACTACGATAGCATTACCTTCACTTATTTGATGAAACTGATGAATAACTTCAGCCATTCTTAATTTTTCAGTTGCTGGACTAATTGCATTTTTAACAACCTTTTCAAATTCAACTTTAGTACAATCAGTAAATTTTTGTAACCATTGAGTATGTTTTTGAGATTTTATTTTTGGTAATAATAATTCCAAAGCTTCTTTCGCATCACCTAGTACAGCTACATCCGCATGTATGATTTTATTCACTTCAGAAGGATCTATTTCGAAATGCACCACCTTGGCTTGTTTCGCATATTTAGCCACATTACCTGTTACTCGATCATCAAAACGCATTCCTATAGCTATTAACACATCACATTCATTAGTTAATAAATTAGGGCCATAATTCCCGTGCATCCCTAAGTAGCCAACATATAATTCATGAGTTGGAGGGAAAGCTCCTAAACCTAATAATGTAGATGCTACCGGGACATTTGCTTTTTCAGCTAAGTCTAATAATTGTTTTTCGGCACCTGATAATAATACGCCATGACCACATAATATATAAGGACGCTCAGCGTTATTGATTAATTCAGCAGCTTTAGAAACTTCCTCTTCATTAACTTTAGGGCAAGGAAAATAACTTCGGATGCTTTCACATTTCTCATAAACATATTTTGTTTTTCCGAACTGTGCATCTTTTGTTATATCAACTAATACCGGACCTGGACGACCAGATGTTGCAATGTAAAATGCTTTAGCTATCGCAGGCGCTATATCTTCTGCTTTCGTCACTTGTATATTCCATTTAGTCACTGGCATGGATATACCAACAACATCTGTTTCCTGAAATGCGTCTGTTCCTAATAAATGAGAATGAACTTGACCAGTGATGCAAACTAACGGTGTTGAATCTATTTGTGCATCGGCTATACCTGTTATTAAATTAGTTGCCCCTGGTCCTGATGTTGCAAATACAACACCTGGTTTTCCAGATACTCTTGAATAACCTTGCGCTGCATGTGTTGCGCCTTGCTCGTGACGAACTAAGTAATGATTCAATTGATCCATGTAATCGTAAAGCGCATCGTACACAGGCATGATAGCGCCTCCAGGATAACCAAATACATCAGTTACTTGAGCATCTAACAATGATAATATCACTGCTTCTGCACCTGTTACTTCTGTTTGATATTTATTATGTTTTTTCATTTTTAAATTTTATTTTTTGTTCTCGACTTCGCTCGAACTGACAAATTATATAGAACTATTATAAATCTGTTAAACAACCTTTACTAGCAGAGCTTACTTGTTTAGCATATTTATATAACACGCCAAGCTTTACTTTCAATTCAGGTTGTTGCCATTGTTTTTTTCTTTCTGCTAATTCTTCGTTTGATAATTGAACATCAATTTTATTATTCACCGCGTCAATCGTAATCACATCGCCATCTTTTACTAAAGCAATTGGTCCGCCATCAAAAGCTTCAGGACTCACATGACCAACTACAAATCCATGAGTACCTCCAGAAAAACGACCGTCTGTAATTAAAGCTACACTGTTCCCTAAGCCCGCTCCTATTAAAGCAGAAGTAGGCTTTAACATTTCCGGCATTCCTGGGCCACCTTTTGGTCCTTCATTTCGTATAACTAATACTTGACCTGCTTTTACTTTTCCTTCGCGTATTCCTTTGATGCATTCAAATTCATTTTCAAAAACGATAGCCGGTCCTGTAAATGATTCACCTTCTTTTCCAGTTATTTTTGCGACAGAACCTTCAGGTGCTAAATTGCCATATAATATTCTTAAATGTCCGTTTGCTTTTAAAGGATTAGTAACTGGTAATATCACATCTTGCCCTTCAGGTAAGGCATTCACTTCATCTAAATTTTCTTTGATAGTTTTTCCAGTTACAGTTAAGCAATCTCCATGTAATAGTCCTAGTTGCAATAAGTATTTCATTACTGCTGGTACGCCTCCAACTGCAAACACATCTTCCATTAAGTATTTACCGCTTGGTTTTAAATCAGCTAATACAGGCGTTTTAGCATTTACACGCGTTACATCCTCTAATGTAAAATCAATATTAGCTGTTTTTGCCATTGCTAATAAGTGTAAGACAGCATTTGTAGAACCTCCTAATACAACAACTACTGTTAATGCATTTTCAAACGCTTTTTTAGATAATATATCTGAAGGTTTTATATTTTTTTCTAATAGTACTTTTAAATACTCTCCTGCTTTTAAACATTCTTCTTTTTTATCATCACTTAATGCAGGATTAGATGAACTGTACGGCAAACTTAATCCCATTGCTTCTATAGCAGATGACATAGTATTTGCAGTATACATGCCTCCGCAAGCACCCGCGCCAGGGCATGCATTTTTTACCACACCTTTAAAATCTTCATCAGATATTTTACCAGCATATTTTTCTCCTAAAGCTTCAAATGCTGAAACGATATTTAATTTTTTGCCTTTATAATTTCCAGAAGCAATAGTGCCGCCATAAACCATGATGGATGGTCTATTCACACGTATCATGGCCATGGTTACACCTGGCATATTTTTATCACAACCCGCTATAGTTATTAAACCATCGTAATAGTGGGCAGCGGTAACGGCTTCCACCGAATCCGCTATAATTTCACGAGATACCAATGAGTAACGCATACCCTCTGTACCATTAGTGATACCATCACTTATGCCTATGGTATTAAATTGCAAACCAACCATTCCGTTTTTGCGAACACCGTCCTTTACAAAAGTAGACAGTCCATTTAAGTGCATGTTACAAGTGTTTCCTTCATACCATGTAGAAGCAATACCTACTTGTGGTTTTTTCATGTCCTCTTCTGTTAAGCCAATGCCATACAACATAGCTTGTGATGCCGGTTGTGACTCATCTTGAGTAACTGTTTTACTATAGCGATTTAATTCCATGATTAATTATTTTATATTGTTCTCGACTTCGCTCGAACTAACATCTGAATTTATACTAGTGAAAAATTTCCGTATTCGTTAAATGCCACACGGCGTGTATATTTTGCTTGAAGGATATATCCTAATGAATCTTCCCATTTCAATTTAAATGGCACTTTATCTAAAGATGCTATTCCAGCAACTTCTGCTGCTGTACCAGTAAAGAAAGCACTATCTGCACCTTTTACTTCTTCAGGAGTAAAATACTTTTCTACTAACTTAAATCCTAATTCATGACATAATTCAAACATCGTTGCACGAGTAATACCTGGTAATATATTTCCTAAAGGAGAGGTATAAAGCACTTCATCTTTTTCGAAAAAGAAATTAGCCCCTGGACCCTCAGCCACATTTCCATTTGCATCTAATAATAAAGCCTCGTCAAATCCTTTGTTTTTAGCTTCAGTAGTTGCTAATATAGAATTTACATAATGGCCAGTTACTTTAGCTTCCACATGGCAAGACTTTGGATTTGGACGCTGATAAGAAGATGTCATTACATCTAATTGCTTATTACCTAAATATTTTCCCCATTCCCAAGCGCATAACATTACGTGTACTTCATCGGTAGGAGTTAATGACATATTTGCTCCCGCAAAAATTAAGGGGCGGATATAGGCATTGCTTAAGTTGTTTTTTTCTAATAACTGATACGTTAACTGAGTAAATTCTTCTGCCGTGTAATTCACCTTCAAGTACATCTTTTCAGCTGAAAATAAAAGTCTTTCATAATGTTCCTTTGATTTAAATATTCTAGTGCCATCTGGTGTAGCATACGAACGAATACCTTCAAATACACCACTACCATAATGCATAACTTGCACATATGGACTAACCATTAAATCTTTTGCATTTACCCATTCTCCATTAAAGAAAACTACTGTGTTGTCGTTGTAATACATTGTTTTTATTTTTTTGTTTAAATTATTAGTAAATAAAAAAGCCTTTCTCGTCAGAAAGGCTTAGTTGTTGTCATAACAATATCCTTCCCTTCACGAGATTGGAATAATAATGTTAATATGTAATTGGTTTTTCATAATTAATAACAGACGTGACAAAAGTATATAATAGATGATTATATGATAAATAAATAAATGACGTTTTTAGTAAGTCTGTTTTAATCGTGAATTAAATTTGCTCTCAGAATTCACAAGGAGATTTCTGAATGTTGAACTTTGAATATTAAATAATTCATCCATATTCAACTTCTCTAAAACTGGCAAAGAATAATCAGATGAACATTTTAAAATTCTGTTGATTACTTTTTTACGTAAGATTTCTTTTGAGTATGATTCCATATTACAGTTTTACAATTTTAAAAAATTTTGTTTTCATATTTGAGTAAGTCTTAAGATAGTATACTCCTGCACTAAGACTACTAATATCAACACTAATATTTTGAAATCCTTTTTCATATCTTTTCTCATATATGTTTTTTACTATTTGGTCCATAGAATTTAAAATCTCAAAAGACATATCTGTGTCTTCATCCAAATTAAAATCTATAAATACGTTCTGATTCACTGGATTTGGATAAAGAGAAAGCTCCAGTTCTTTTTGTCTTAAACAAGAAGCATCAACAGAAATTACTTTAAATATAGTTAGCGCTCCATTAAAATCTTGTTGTTTTAACCTATAATAATTTAAGCCTTGACTTGGACTTTGGTCATAAAAAAAATAGTGCTGAATATTATTTGTTGAAACAGATCCTGGTATTTCTACAATCGTTTTAAAATTAATTCCATCATTCGACCGTTCAACTATAAAACGTTGATTATCTTTCTCAGATGCCGTTTGCCACTTCAACTCTATGCCATCTTCATCACAAACTCCATCAAAATTTACTAAAGAAATTGGTAACGTTGTAGGTGATGTGAAACTACCAGCCTCAATAAATACACCGCTATCATAAGCGCCATCATTAACATCTGTTACTATTAGCTTAATATGATAAGTGCTTCCGGGAGTTAATCCTGACTGACTAGCGGTTAGCACTTTTGTATTGCCATTAAATTGTATACCATATATCGCTCCCTTAAATTCAGCTGTAGCTGTTCCATTAACCCATGATGCATTAGCAGATAAACAGTTTGCTGCTGATGGTGAGCCACCACTACTACCTACTACCCCATCATTTACTGAATTAATAGAAACCTCTGAACCATTAGCTAATCGGGCGATATTTTTACCATTGTTGGTATAACCTTGCCCCCCGGTAATTCCTGGACCGCTAATTATAAAACCAAACTTATCATTATAGGTTGAGCAATTATAATTAATTGCTGAACTTCCTGTTTGATCATATTCTTCAGAACCAAAAACATATCTGAAAGAAATATTTGTATTTGTTGCCACAAAATCAAATTCAAGAACTGCTGCGTTATAATAATTAACCGTGCCAGCAAGAATATCTAAATCATTAATATAAACGGGACAAGAACCACCTTGTCTAACTTCTCCATTAGCACAAGTTGATGTTAAACCAGAACTAGTAAAATTAGATGCTCCTGGAGCTGTAGTTGTGGGTGTGAGAACTATATCGCTGGTTTTGCCTGTACAAAGAACAACACCTGAAGTCATACCTAAATTCGTAGCTACAGATCCGGATGCTGAAAATGAGCCGGCTTGATATACACCACCTGAATTAAAAACTCCTTGAAACACAACATTAGAAACTGAAATACCGCCACCTAAAAGGCTATTTACTAAAGTAGTAGGTGAAGCGCCATTAGTTACTACCAACTGTGCGGTAATAAATTTTGATAAAAAAATGAATGATAAAAAATATTTTAGTTTCATTAAATAGCAGAGATTTATTTATCAAATTTATGTCAGTTATTTTTCATTAAAATCAAATTTTTTGTTATTTTTAGTAAGTCTGAAATATTATGAAAAAGAACAGTAACGCATTTATAATCATAAAAAACCTTTCCATGTCTGAAAAAAGATACTTTAAAATCTTTTCTGAACGACATACTATAGGCGAACAAAATAAATATGTGACGTTATTTGACGAACTGGATAAAGCCGAGGAAGAAAATGATGTGGAACTAAAAAAGAAATTAAAACAATCTGGCATTAATCCTGATTTTATATCTGCTGATAAAAACTATTTATACCAACTAATATTAAGGAGTTTAAACGTTTTTCATGATTCTAAAACCTATAATTTAGAAATAAAACAAAACCTACAATCCATAGAGATTTTGTTTCATAAAGGTTTATATCATGAATGTTTGAAATTGATATCAAAAGCTGAAGAACTTGCTGATGAATGTGAGAACTTTCAATTAATGATTGATATTTTAACTTGGAAGAAAAAATGCAGCGGATATTCATTAGGATTACAAAAGGCGGCAGAGGTGAACCTTCAAATAGACAAGTACATTCTTCTTATCAATAATCTTAAACGCATTACTGATTTATATTATGAAAGTAATTTAATACAAGCCAAAAACGAAAAACAATCAAAGTCCGATATTATTTCTAAATTAAAATCAATCATAGGGCAACACGAATTAAAATCAGAAAAACATGCTTTATCATTTTCCGCAAAGATATTTTACTATTTAATTTATTCGAATTACTATTTTACCTCAGATGACAAACAAAAAGAATATGATAGTCTTCAAAAACTAGTAGATATCATTAATCAGTCTAAAACATATTCCATTGAAAATCCATTAGACTATGTATCTATTTACAACAGATTATTAGCAATCAAAAAGTTTTTTCTAAAATCTGATTTTTTCAATGATATAAAAGTGTTAAACGATTTTACTAAAAAAATTACGATTAGAAAAGAAGTTATTAGCTCAAGAGTTTTTATTCATACAAACACACATGAGCTAGAATATTACCTTATAAATAATGACTTTCAAACAGCACTTACTAAATTAAAAGAGATTGAAAAACAAATTGAAAAACTTAATTTTGATATAGAGCCATATCATATTATTTATTTTTACTACTTACATATAGTCACTTTAATTTATGTTGGTGAATTTCACAAAGCTTTGAAGTTTATTAATAAAACATTGAATGAATTTGAATTTGAGGCGAGACCACAAGTATATTTAAGAATTGAAGTATTAAACGTTATTACTCATTTTGAACTTAAAAATTATTCTCTTGTAGCTTCATTATCTAAACAAATCATTAAAAAAAATAAATCAACAAACATATTGACTTTATTTGAAGAAAAAATATTGAATACTTTACACAAGATAGCCATTTCAAAACACCTGACGCCAAAAGAAGAAACTCAATTCATTCAAAAATTAATGATAGAGCAAAATGATTTAAAAACATCAAATCAATTATCCGTTAATTTACTAAATGATAATTACGAAAAATGGCTAACAGCTAAACTCAAAAGAAAACATGTGTTTGAATTATATAAATAAAGTTATTTAAAATCAAACTCATCTCCATCCATCATCACTGGAAATAGTTTTCTGAATTCATGAAGATAATTAAAAGATAAAGACAAGGTTTCTGATTGATCTTCATTTGCCTTTGTTTTACTAATTATTTCTCCTCTAGGATTAATAATACTTGTGTCGCCCGAATGCTTTATGTTATTTCCATCATCTCCTATTCTATTAACACCTACTACATAACACTGATTTTCAATAGCTCTAGCAATCAATAATTGTTTCCAAGGATAAGAACGAACTTCGGGCCAATTGGCCACATAAATCAAAACATCATACGTGTTTTCTTTTCTGTTTCTGCTCCAAACAGGGAAACGTAAATCATAGCAAACTAAAGGACAAATTTTCCAACCCTTATGTTCAACTATTAATTTTTTTGAGCCTGCCGAATAATGTTGATGTTCGTTCCCCATTCGAAACAAATGACGTTTATCATAATATTCGTATGACCCATCTGGCTTTGCCCAATATAAACGATTGTAGTATTCGTCAGCATTTTTTACTGATATACTACCAACGATAATACAATTTTTTTGTTTTGCTTTTTCAAGCATCCATTGCAGTCCTTTACCTCCGTGTGTTTCAGCTAATCGATTTGAATTCATGGTAAATCCAGTTGTAAACATTTCGGGCAAAACAATGATATCTGTATTGTTTTTTATTTCATTTATTTTGGCGTCTATATGTGATAAATTTTTATCTACGTCTTCCCAAATTAAGTGAGTTTGTATGGTTGTAATACTTAAATCTTGCATAACAAATGAGGTTAATATTATTGAGCTTCCATCAAATCTTTATTATATAAAAGAGCGGCTTTTCTGATGTGTTTATTTTTAAGCGACTTATATATTTGAGCAGTAACAATAGAAAGAACACAAACACTTAAGCCGCTGAGAAAATATGTTTTTGCTTTCATTTGTTCTTTTGGATCATTAAACCGATGCTGCCGTGCTAAATAAATTCCTGCAACGGCACTCACTGGTGCGATTATATTAAATGCAATTTGACCATTTTTTCTGCTATCGGCTAACACCAAAACATCATTTAGTTCATCTGAATTTGTTTGAGGGTCTTTAGCCATCATTATTTTAAAAGCAGCCTTATGAGAAATATCTTGATTATTTAAAGCAATGTGTTTTCCATCAACTATAAGCAGTTTTAGTGGCGACACAATCCCTGTTGTTTTTTGATTTAACTGAAATCTTGATTCTTCTTTACCGTTTTCATATATAATTTTTGTAATCTGATCGTTATTGATTTTCCTGATAAGACCATCTGGATTATGAAAATTTTTGTAAGAAACTTGTGTGCTAGAAATTTCTAATACTCTAACAATTAACGGAGAAGAATAATTTACAAAGATGGTATCCTGTGCAAAAACAGGACAAACTAATTGCATTAAGAAGAAACAAATAATTAAATATTTATTCATTATATGTTTTAACAAACTCGTTTCTTTTCTTTTTTAAACTAACGTGAAAAGCAATAGATGTACCACACAATACAGCTGCTAAAGATCCAAAAGCTACTGGCACCATGCCAAAATCGCTACCAGCAGTAGTACCATTATTAGCATTTATTCTTGTGATTACGCCATAAATAGCTCCTGTAGCAATTGTCATTGCACCAAATACAATAGATACTGTTCTGGTAGCATCTTGTCCCATTTTTAAGTTTCTAATAGATTTTGCATTACTCAATAAAACAGGACGCTTGTTCACATCTGTATGAGAGCTTGCTAAATTAGAGAGATAATAGTATCTTCTTTTTGTGGTTTCGTAATTAATTTTTTCGTTTGTTAGGGGTTTGTTGTCACTTATAACATTAAAGTCTTGAGCTGGTTGAACAGCAACAGGAGCAGAAGCAACCGTCATGTTTTCGGTAAATCCATTTTTGTATACAATTTTTTCAATAACACTTTTTTCAACCACATACATAGGTCCGTCGGGTAATTCAAATTTTTTGTATTGTACTTCTGTTGGTTTAATTTCTTTTACAAAAACAACAATTTTATCTTTTGATTTAAAGAAAATAGTATCCTGAGAGAAGGCATAAATCTGAGTAAATACAGCTAATAATAGAAATGGGAATTTGAAGTTTTTCATAAGTATTATATTTTTAATTATTGTAAATAGCAGCGATTTCGTATTTCTTTTTAAGACGTTTTTGTTTTTGAAGAGAGGATAACACAGCTCCTGTAGCGCCAATAGTGATACCACTCGCGAGTCCAACTGCAACTGGTAAAGCTTCGCCCGATATCATTGATGCCATAGCGCCAACATACGCTAAGCCAACGCCAGCACCTAAACCAACAAAACCAAACACGTACTGTTTTTTCTTATATATTCTGAGTACTTCAAATTCTTTTAAGAGAACCGATTTTTTAGGTCCATCAGGATAATTGTTAATCATTCTGTACAATCTGGTTTCTCCTAAGGGTTTTCCTCCATAAAATAATTTTGGCGGAACAACTAATATTTTCTCATTACTAATTGGTGCTTTATAAGTATTAACAGGTGTAGAACTCACAATAGGTGTTTGTTGCTCACTTGATTTAAATGAATCTGTGTGACCATTGGCATAAGTCACAGATGCTATTTCAGTTTTACTTGAAACGTACAGAGGACCTTCTAAATTATCAAAACGGTGATATTTAATTTCATTGATACCAACCTCACTTACCTTTACTACCTTTAATGTTTTATCTACAAAACGAATGGTATCCTGTGAAAACACACCATTTGACATCAATAACATTACTAAACTAAAAAATATGGTTTTCATCGAAAAATAATTATTGCTTTAATTGCAGCGTTTTTAAAAATTTAGTAGTAGCATTATGTTTCTAAAACAGAAACACAAACTATTGTTAAATATAAATATAGCAATTAAATCTTACAAATTATCTCCGCTGCTTTTTCAAGCGTTTCGTTCTTTTTAGCAAAACAAAAGCGCAACAAGTGCTGTTGCTGTTGATTTGTATAAAACACCGATAATGGAATAGAAGCTAAGCCTTTTTCTTTGGTTAAACGAATCGCAAAATCTGTATCCTTCTCGTTTGTTATATTTTTATAATTCAGTAATTGAAAATAGGTGCCTGTGCAGGGTTCCATTGTAAAGCGCGAACCTGAAATTAATTTTCTAAAATAATCTCGTTTGGCTTGATAAAATTGATGCAAGCCTTTATACGTTGATTCGTCTTTTAAATATTCGGCTAATGCTAATTGAAAAGGATGATTCACGCAAAACACTAAAAACTGATGTACTTTTCTAAACTCCAACATGATTTCTTTTGGAGCTGCTACATAACCTATTTTCCAACCAGTAGCATGAATTGTTTTTCCAAACGAAGAAACAATGATAGATTGTGCTGCTAAACGTTTATATCTAGCTGCGCTTTGATGAACTTTATCATCAAACACCATGTGTTCATATACTTCATCACTCACTACTATGATATTTGTCCCAACCACTAATTTTTCAAGTTCTAACAAATCACTTTCTGCAAGTGTTGTTCCACTTGGGTTGTGAGGAGAGTTAATGATAATCATTTTGGTTTTATCAGTAATCGTTGCTTTTACAATTTCCCAATTGATTGTAAAATTTGGGTATTGTAATTGAATTGGTTTTACCACTCCGCCATGCACTTCAATAGCAGGTATATAACAATCATAAGCAGGTTCAAACACAATCACTTCATCGTCTTTATTAATAAAAGCGGCTATGCTTGTGTATATGCCTTGAGTGGCGCCAGCAGTGATTGTAATTTCAGTTTCTGGATGATAATTTGCTTGATAACAATTTTGCAACAACTCGCTTATTGTTTCTCTTAAGGGTTGGGCACCTGTCATTGGAGCATATTGATTAAATCCAGCTGCCAAATTTTTTTGTGCTAATTCTACTAATTTATCACTACAGCCAAAATCGGGAAATCCTTGAGAAAGATTGATGGCATTATGTTCTTTAGCTAAGCCACTCATCACTGTGAAGATTGTGGTACCGATATTGGGTAATTTTGAATTTATCTGCATTTTTTTTAGAATAATGATAGCAAGTTGCTAAAAAAATCTTATTTTTGCTACCCGTTCTTGATTTAAGATTTAAAAAATAGGATTTAAGGAGTATTTTTTAGACCTCATTTCAAAAAAACTAAAATCTATATAAAAATAGTCCTGTGTCTGTCAGCTGACTGATAAGGCAGAGCAAGCAAAAGCTCTCTAAAAAATAAATAAATGGTCCTGTGGCCGAGCGGCTAGGCAGAGCTCTGCAAAAGCTTCCACAGCGGTTCGAATCCGCTCGGGACCTCTAAAAACCCTCTGAATCAATTGATTTCAGAGGGTTTTTTGTTGTAAGACTAATCCTTTAAATTAAAAGTCTCCTTAACTTTCGAATAATTACTAAAATCGAAACCTGGATATTGCAATTTAACTGCTGGCGGGGTAAAATGCAAACTTGATATATCATACCTAATGGGTATGATTTTAATCAGAAAGAAAAAATGTTTTAAAGTGTTACTCTTGTTTACTACTGATAGACTTCCCGTAGGTCAATCGTTTCCATAACCATTCTAATGGGCCCATTTCAAAAAAACGAAAGTATATGTTTGAGTAGGTAATTTGTATAAGCCATATAACACTTACAAAAAGCACTAACTCTTTAGCGTCATACTCGCCATAATGATTTAAGCCAAACCCAAAAAAGTAAATCGAACATAATACAGTTTCCATAATATAATTAGTTAATGCCATTCTGCCAACATTGGCAAATAAACCAAAAAATGAGTTAAGCCACTTTATTCTACACAATAATATTAAAGCAGAAGCATAACTAACAGTTAAAATAATACGGCCAATGCCTCCAACATGGTTAATGCTAAAGTTTCTGTTTTCCATAGCATCAATAAAACCTGTTTGTGTATAAACCATATTTAAAAAAGACACCGTACATAATGCAATACCTAAAGGAATGCCAACAAAGGCAAAAGCTCTGTAAATATTACTATTTAGTTTTTCTTGAAAAAAACCAAATTTAAATAATGCCATTCCTAACAAAATTGTAGCGAATGATTCCCACATCCCCATAAAAAATTCCTGTGTATGATAAATGCTAATCTCTTCGGCATTTTTAATAATAAGCGTTGGATAATCTGATCTCAATTTAACTTCTCTCTTATAGATATCTTCTGTTACATTATGTATATGTTGTTTTGAAAATGGCAAGAATGTTCCTTTTGCTTCTGTAAACTCATCATATGTTTCCTGTTGTTTCTCGTTAACAGGCTTATGTTCTTTCATCAATTTCTGCACATGCTTATACTCAATGTATTTTTCTTTACGTTCTAAAAAAGCATTACCACTAAAATAAATAGTAACTGCTAAAATAGAAAGACTAAAAAACAACAAGTTGCGTGCTTTCATATTACGAAAAGCAAAAGCAAAAATCCCGCACATGGCATATTCATACAAAATATCACCTCCCCACAAAAATATGTAAGCGTGAATCAATCCAAAAAACAACATCCACATCATGCGTTTAAAATACAAATCGGCCACGCGTATAGAGTTGTCTTGTTTATTTTCGATAAACAACATTAAGCCTGCCCCAAACAATAAGGTAAATAAGCCACGCATTTTACCATCAAACAAAATCATACTTCCTTTAAAAAGTATTCCGTTGGTAGTGGTTTCTCCTTTTAATGCATCGTGCCAATACAGAAAAAACTCGTGTGTAGAAAAGCCAGGGATATTCATTAATAAAATACCTAATACAGCAAAGCCACGAATTACATCCATCACTTTTATACGCTCGGTAAGTTTAACAGCTGCTAATGTTGTCATACAATTTAGTTTATATTATTATAACGGCAAGTATCAACAATCATTGTGCGACACTATCAGATTATTAAATATAAAAGAAAAAGAAAGAATATAAATATTATTATAAGTAACTAATACATTAATTATACTCTCAACCCTATCACACATACATCATCTGTTTGTTCGTGGTGTGATTTCCAAAACTCAAACTCTTTGTTTAATAGTTCTTTTTGTATATCCATTGGTTGTGATGCAACCGAAACTAATAATTCTTTGAACTGAGAATATTTAAATTTTTTTCCTTTTGGTCCACCAAACTGGTCGGCATAACCATCTGTAAATAAGTAAATCACATCTCCATCATCTATAGTTACAAGATGATTGGTAAATGGAACCATATTAGAACTATAACCAATATGATGTTTATTTGGTTTTATTTCCCTGAGGTGTTCGCCCTTTAAAATATATAAAGAGTTATTTGCTCCAGCCCATTGTAATTGTTTAGTTTTAATGTGATAACAAATTAATGAAATATCCATTCCATCTTTTGTTTCAAACTCTTTGCCTTTTTGACCTAACTCTTTAACAATTTTTTCTCTTAATAAATCTAATATGGCTGCTGGTGTTAAAAATTCTGAATTTGCTAAAATTTCATTTAAAAACGCAATGCCTAACATACTCATAAATGCACCGGGCACACCATGCCCCGTGCAATCTGCTACGGCTAAATACAAATAATCGTTTTTTTCGAAAACCCAATAAAAATCGCCACTTACAATATCTTTTGCTTTATATAAAATAAAATGCTCAGGTAAATGAGAACTTACATACTCTTCTTCTTTTAACAATGCAACTTGTATTCGTTTAGCATAATTAATAGAGTCAATAATACCTTTGTTTTTTTCTTCAAGCATCACTGTTTTTTCTTCAACTAGTTTTTTTTGCTCCTCAATAATTGTTTTTTGCTTAGATGTAGTGTTTAAGGATCGCCAAATAAAAACAGATAACAGTATAGCTACCAATAATCCAACAACAGAAATAATAACCATCAGTCGTTGCTTTTTTAAATGAGCATCTTGTAGTTTTTTATCTATGTTCAGTAAATTAATTTCTTGCTCTTTCTTCTCGGTCTCATACTTCACGTTCATATCCGCCATTTGCTTTAAGCTTTCTTTGGTAATCAGCGAATCTTTTACATCATAAAACAAAACATGATAGTTATAGGCTTTAGCAAAATCACCTTTTTTAAAATACAGTTTAGCAAGATTTTCATAATAACCTGCTTCAAAATCTTTTAGGTCAAGCTGTTTGGCAAAATTTAAACCATTCGTAAAATACACTTCCGCGTTTTTTACATCTCCTTTATTTAAATAGATATCACCAATATGCTTATATACTTCTGTTAATCCTAACTTACTATCTACAAGCGTGTATAAATCTTTGGCTTTTTGAAAATAATGAAAAGAAGAATCTAATTGATTAGCTTTTTGATACCATATACCATATGAATTATATAGCGTTCCAATTCTTTCTTGGTCACCTTCATTCATATATAGTGGTTTAGCTAAGTTATAGTAAAACATAGCGCTATCCAGACTATTGATATCAAACTTAACATTACCAATATTAAGATAAGCATCTGCCATACCTTTATTGCTTGATGCTTTTTTAGAGTAATTTAAACTAATACGATAATACTTAGCAGCGTCTTTTGCGTTGTGTTGTTGTGATAGCACATTACCAATATTATTTGCCGCAGATAAGGCGCCTTCATCATTATGTAATTCTTCATTTATTTTTAAAGAACTTATATAATGCGTAATAGCCTTGTTATAATCTCCCTTATAATCATATATAGCACCAATATTATTATATGACGAAGCCATCCCTTTTTTATCGCCAATAAACTGTTTAACCTTAACTGAACTTGAAAAATAAATTAATGCCGAATCAAAATTGCCAGTGTTATAATAAACAATACCAATATTATGTAAAGCTTTTGCAATACCTCTTTTAAAATCTAACTTTTCGGAAAGATTAAGCGCTTGATTTCCATAAATCAAGGCCTTTTTTGAATCAGAAAACAAATGACGCTTACACAATTCTTGTAAAGTGTTTATTTTATTTGTATCAGGCTGTTGTGTAAGCAATCGTTTTTCTAACGAATCAATAGTATGATTTTGAGAAAAACAAATACTAAAAATAAAACAAAACAAAAATACCAGTTTCATAAATACACACTATGTATTTATAAATATAGTAAATTCACCTATATAACAACAAAAAACAGATAAGATTTATCTTTTAAATGTTAAAATCATTAATGATCTGATACAACAGCAGACTTACCAGCTTTTTGATGACGGATTAATAACACAATAGGAAGGCAAATTAAAATTACAAAACCAACCATTAAAAAACCCTGATTATAACTTACTAAATCTTGTTGTTTGTATAAAGCTCCTTCTAACATTTTATAAGTTAATGCTTGTGCTTCTTCTAAACTACGCCCTGAGTTAACAAAATTTTGGGTGAGCATCGAAATTCTATCTGCACTAACCGTATCGTAAATATTAATATAGCCCAACATATTACCACGTATTTGTGCATTAGAATTTATTAAATATAAATTTAATAATGCAATACCAATAGCACCGCCTAATTGTCTAATCATATTAGCTAAGCCAACGGCTTGAGCCATATCCTTTCCTTTTAATCCTCCAACGGCTAGCGATAAAATAGGCGACATCATAAAAGCCATTCCAAAACCACGTAAAAAGAAAGGTATATAAAAATCATTTTCATTAGAGTCTGGAGAAGCTACACCAAGCATCATTAAAAAACCAAAAGTGAGCATAATACCAACAATAATAATGGTTTTAGGATTTGTACCATTACCTAATAATTTACCTACAATTGGCATAGCTACAGCTGTACATAGTGCTCCTGGTATCATAAACACTCCTGTTTGTGTTGCGGTCCATCCTAAGGAGATTTGTGCAAATAATGGAAAAATAAAAACTGTTCCAAACAACAACATCCCCAACATCAAATTCATAATACTTCCCATTACCAAATTATAATTTTTGTAAAGCCTTATGTTTACTGCTGGGTAATCAATACTTAACTCTCTGTAAATAAAAGCGATTAAGCCAAATAAAGCCACAATAGACATCATAACTATTTCGTCACTTTCAAACCAATCTTTAGATGTACCTTCTTCTAATACAAATTGCAGGGAGCCAACCGAGAGTACTAAAAACAACATGCCCCACCAATCTATTTTTCGTGGTTTGACAGCACCTACTCTATCGGTAATGTAAGTCCATGATAAAAATGTAGCTACCATACCAATTGGAATATTCACAAAAAATATCCAGTTCCAAGAAATATGATCCGTGATATATCCACCTATAGTAGGACCAAATGTTGGTCCCATAATAATTCCCATTCCAAATATGGCATTAGCCGTACTTATTTTTTCGGGAGGAAAAGCCCCAATAATAATCGTTTGTGCGGTTGATAATAAACCTCCGCCTCCTAATCCTTGTATAAAACGCCAAAATACCAATGTCCATAAACTATTAGAGAAACCACACATGAGTGATGCTGCAGTGAATATTACTACCGACATCGTAAAGTATACTCTTCTTCCGAACAAATCAGAAAGCATACTTGTTAAGGGAATAATAATCACATTTGAAATAGCATAAGATGTTGTCACCCATGCAATCTCGGTTGTAGTTGCGCCAATGCTCCCACTTATTTCTCGTAAAGAAACATTTACTATGGTTGTATCAATCAACTCCAAAATAGCACAACTAATAGCTGTGATTATGGTAATCCATTTGGTAAAACCAGTAGGATATTGAATTTGACTGGGTATTTGAAGTGTTGCGTTCAAAATTAATTTTATTTAGTATGAATGTCTACATTAGCACTTAAACCAGGCAATAACAAACCAGTAAGCTCTTTAGGATATTCTGTAATGGCAATTCTAACCGGAACTCTTTGTGTAATTTTTACAAAGTTTCCAGTGGCGTTATCTGGAGGTAACAACGAAAACTTAGCGCCTGTTGCACCACCAAAACTTTGTAATTTTCCTTTTACAACCGCATGAGGAAATGCATCAATTTTAATATCAACGATTTGATCAGCTCTCATGTCTTCAATTTGAGTTTCTTTAAAATTAGCACTTACCCAAAGATTAGTGTAATCAACGGCTGAGCAAACAGGTGTACCAACTTGTAAATACTGTCCTACTTCAATTGATTTTTTAGAAACAATACCATCAAACGGCGCTTTAATAATCGTGTTATCTAATTGTGTTTGTGCCAATGCTAACTCTGCCTCTCTTTGTTTAACAATAGCTTGCGCTAATACTATTTGAGATTTTTGTCCTTCGGCTTGCGATTGCGCTCCACTAGCTTGAGATGAAGAAGCTTCGTATTGTTTCTTAAACATATCTAACTGTGCTTTTGATGTTTCAAACTCTGCTTTTACAGACTCAAACTGTTGTTGTGTGGCCGCTCCATCTTTCAGCATTTTTTCCACGCGATTCATTTCTTTTTCATTTTTCGAAAATTTAGCTTGAGCAGTTGCAATATTATCTTTTGCTGCTTGACTATTTAATGAAGAAGCCGAGGCATTTAAATCAGCTGTTGTAGCTCCTGATTTAGCAATTTCTAATTGCGCTTTTGCACTTTCTAATGCAGCTTCTGCTTGCGTTAATTTTGCCTTAAAATCTTTATCATCAATCACAATTAGTACATCTCCTTTTTTTACCATTTGGTTATCTGTAAATTTTACTTCGTTCACAAAACCTTGTACAATGGCTCTAACAGGCGTAATAGTAGCATCTACCTGTGCGTTATCTGTTTTTTGGTGTCCCATTCCTGAAATCCATACATATAAAACGATAACAACAATAACAGACGCTACAGTTGCTAATATTTTTATTTTTTTGCTTTTACCAGCTGATTTATTTTCTGTAGTTTCTTGCATTGGGTTTGTATTTTGAGTTGACATATCTGAATTTTTTTCTTTGTTTTCCATTCTGTTTAGTATCCTAATGTTGTATTGTAATTTTGTTTTGCCATTAATAATTGAATCTCGTGTAGTTTCAAATTAAATTGGGCTTGGTTTTCGGCATTTAAATCTACAATGTAGTCGGATGATGTAATCACGCCATTATCTAACTGACTTGAAGAAGCTTTACGAATGGTGGTTTTTGCTTCCACAATTTTTAAGTCCATAGCAATCATACGTTCCAGTTTCATAATTTCTTCTTGTTGTTGAACCAATGTAGCTTGTAGATTTAAATCAAAAATCTTTTTTTGATTAGTTACAATATCATTATTAATACGAAGGTTTTTTTTGTCTTTCCCAGATGTGTAATAAGACGTTAAATTCCAAGATAAACCCGCACCTACTAGTCCATAAGGTCTGAAATCATTGTTTAAAAAGTTAAATCCTGGACGCCCATAATATCCTTTTCCAAACACAAACACTTTAGGTAAGTTGTTTTTAGTAATCATACTTTCTTTTAGTTTTAAACTATTGCTTTGTAACTCATACAGTCTATACTCAGGTCGCATATTGTTAGTTTGTAAGGCAACTTCTTTTTTCGTATCTGTAAACACCACTGTTGTATCCATTTGTTTGTTGGTGATAATAGTTAATGTTTTATACCACCCGCTTAGATTAGAATTAATTTCTTCTAACTTTTGTTGTGTAGATAAATATTCTGATTCTAATACTAAAAAGCTACTTGGTAAAGCGGCGCCGTTATTAACAGCCGATTGCATTTTTTTACGCTTAGCTTCTAACTCATTCATGCGCAAATACATGATTTTTTTGTTTTCCTGTTGTAAACAAATATTACCATATAATTGGTTTACTCTGTCTTTTAATTTTAAAAACTCTGCATCAATTTGTTGTGATTGTATTTCAGCATTTTCTCTTTCAATTTGTTTTTGAGTTTTAATAGCACCGTAATCCAATAGGTTTTCTTTTATTTCTAAACCAAGTGCGTATTGATCTGGCTTTTGCTTAAAACCTGGTCCTGCTCCTGGAATTGGTATACTTAATTCTGTTACCTCACTTTGATACGTCGCCTGACCTGCTACATTTATTTGTGGTAAAAAATTAGTCCCTACTTGCTTGGCTTTATTACTTCCAATATCGGCATACATTTGTTTTTGCTTTAACAAAGGATAATTTTCTTTGGCTAAAGTTTGTAACTGTTCTAAAGTATATTCTTGTTTATTTTGAGCAAGTGCCTGTAAACTCAATAACATCAATGAATAACTTATAATATAAGTGTAGATTTTCATATACTTAGTTTAATCCTCTTTTTAGTGCGTTAATTAATAAATCTGCTACAGTATCAGGGTAGCTTTTCATGAACACATCAAAATCATGATTGTTCATGCCTGTTGCCATTTGAAACATACGAGCATTTAAAACAGGATAAGCGCATAACGAGTGCATAAAAATGTAAACGATATACATATTTGAAGGCTTCATTTTACCTGATTCTTGCAAGTTCTCGAAGTATGAGATGAATTTAGCTTTAGGTTTAGATTTTTTTCTTCTGCTAAGTAATAATTCAGGATTACGATTAATTTCTCCTAAAATAAATAACAAAGATTTTGTTTTTAAAAACTCGAAAAAACCTCTAATAAAATATCTCAACTTATCTTCCCAGTGTTCTGTATCCTCATTCCATGTAGAAACCAATTCCATAAATTCCGACATCGTTTCATCAAAAATACGTTCAAACAAATTTTCTTTACTTCTAAAATAGTAATGTAACGAAGCCTTACTTATTCCTGCTTCATCGGCTATTTGCTGCATTCTAGCTCCTGCATAGCCTTGTGTTTCAAATACTTTTTTGGCAGCATCCAGTATCTTTTTTTCAGGCTCTGTTAACTCTGACATAATGGTTTAATTAAATGGTTTGACCAAATGGTCAACAAAAGTAAATATTATTTTTTTATTCTCAAATAACTTTTTGAGTTGTATCTTTAAAGCTTTATTAAAATGGATTTATTTTCTGATAATCAAATTACAAACTTGTTGCCTTTTGATGGAACCGTTTTGTATTATGGAACCGTACTATCTGTTGCTGAAGCCAATCATTATTTTAATGCCTTGTACAATACTATTGAATGGAAACATGATGAAGCTATTGTACTAGGCAAACATATTGTTACCAACCGAAAAGTAGCATGGTATGGTGACAAGGCTTTTGATTACACTTATTCAAATACAACCAAAAAGGCTTTAATTTGGACTAAAGAATTACTTGAATTAAAAAAGTTAGCTGAAGAAAAAACAGAAACAACTTACAACTCTTGTTTGTTGAATTTATATAACAACGGAGAAGAAGGTATGGCTTGGCATAGCGATAGTGAGAAAATGCTGCAAAAAAACGGAACAATTGCCTCTTTAACATTTGGAGCAGAAAGAAAATTTGCCTTTAAACATAAACTAACCAATGATACAACTTCTGTGATTTTGGAGCATGGCAGTTTATTAATTATGAAAGATGAAACACAAACACATTGGCTACACCGTTTACCCCCAAGTTCTTTCGTGAAACGCCCTCGCATCAATTTAACATTTAGAACAATTGCAGAATAATGCTATATTTGATAAACAATGCTATAATTAAATTGTTAAAGCAATGAAATCATAAAAATTATTAGTTGAAAAACCTATACAGCTCTGAGCTAACTAACTCATCATACGATTCAATTATCATTGGTTCTGGAATAGGTGGTTTAACTACTGCAGTTTGTTTAGCTAAAGCTGGCAAAAAAGTATTAGTTCTCGAAAAACATTATGCCATCGGTGGTTTTACGCATACCTTTAAGCGTAAAAAATTTGAATGGGACGTTGGCGTTCACTATATAGGTAAGGTAAATAATCCCAACTCTTTAATTCGAAAAACGTTTGATTACCTCACCGATAGTAAATTGAAATGGGATGATATGGGAGAGATTTACGATCAAGTCGTTATTGAAGGAGATGTTTACAATTTTAAAAAAGGACTAGAGAATCAAATTAACCAAATGATTGCTTATTTCCCTGAAGAAGAAAAAGCAATTCGTGCATACTACAAACTAGTTAATAAGGTAGGTGATCATGCCTCGTTATTTTTTGCTGAAAAATCAATGCCTAATTGGTTAAGTAAATTAGTTGGCGGCTTATTAACTCGTCCATTTTTATCTTACTCTAAACAAACAACACATGAAGTGTTGAGCAAATTAACCAATAACAAGAAACTAATTTCTGTGTTGTGTGCACAATGTGGCAACTATGGTTTAACACCCAAAAAAAGTAGTTTCGGAATTCATGCATTAGTTATTTCTCACTACATTGATGGAGGCGCATATCCAACTGGAGGTTCAGCAAATATTCATAAAAGTTTAACTCAGGTTATTGAGCAACGTGGAGGAAAAATTGCCATTAAAGCAGAAGTAAAAAACATTATTATTGAAAACAATAAAGCTATAGGTGTATTAATGCAAAACGGCGACAAACTTTTTGCAAAGACCATTGTAAGTAATGCAGGCGCGCATAATACATTCAATAAACTGATTTTAAAAGATTATCAAAATAAAGAAAATACAGCAGCGTTAAATAAAATAAAACCATCCGTATCTCATGCTTGTATTTATGTTGGATTAAATGCAACTGACCAAGAGTTGAATTTACCAAAACATAATATATGGTTGTACAATAATTATGATTTAGATTTTAATAATGAACATCACTTAAAAACTAAAGACAGTATTTCTCCTGTTTTATACATCTCATTCCCATCTGCAAAAGATAGTGAATGGCAAACAAATCATCCTGGAACCTCAACTATTCAAGTACTAGGATCCTATCCATTTGATTGGATGGAAGAATGGGAACTCCTGAAATGGCAAAAACGAGGCGACGATTATGAGTTTGTTAAAGAAAAATTAAAACAATTATTTCTAAAAAAATTATACGACATCTTACCTCAAATAAAAGGTCATGTAGAAGTTTGCGAACTCTCCACTCCTCTTTCTACAAAACATTTCAGCAACTATTCCAAAGGCGAAATTTATGGTTTAGAACATACACCAGCTCGCTTTGAGCTGAAACAATTGCGTCCAAAAACCACATACAAAAATTTATACTTAACCGGACAAGATATTTTATCGGTAGGTGTATCGTCTGCTATGATGGCAGGAATATTCACTTCTATTAGTCTCCTAAATCGTAATTTTTTGTGGAGAATCATGCGATACAAATCCAATCATTAAGAATAAAATTAGTTTTTAAAATTTAGAACAATTCCAAATAAGCCTAATTTAGTCTATTTGTAAACCTAATTGGGCTTAATCTTGTTATTAAGTTGATAAAAGCATGAAATTTTATTGGATTAAATGCTTCACAATTATACATTTGCCAAGTAAAAATTAAACACATTTCTCTTATGAGTAAAGGATTCTTAAAATCATCAATCGGAAAAAAATTTGTAATGGGCTTAACAGGCTTATTCTTAATTTCATTTTTAGTAGTACACTGCTTTATAAACTGTCTTATCTTTTTTAATGATGGCGGTTTAATGTTTAACATTGGTGCCGATTTTATGGCGCATAACTGGCTAATCAGAGCAGGCGAAATTGTATTATTTGCTGGATTAATTATGCATGTTGTGCAAGCTTTAATTTTAACCATGGAAAACAAAAAAGCTCGTCCTGTAGGTTATGCAAAAATTGACGGTGCTGCTAATTCTTCTTGGTATAGCCGTTCCATGGGGTTATTGGGAACTTTATTATTAATGTTCTTAATTATTCACTTAGTGCATTTCTGGGTAAAATCTCGTTTCACCGGTTTACCAGGCGAAGATGCTAACGGTAATGAAAACTTATATGCGGTTATGCAAACTACTTTCTCTATGGCTTGGGTAGTTGTAGTATATGCTTTATCTATGATTTCATTGGCTTACCACTTATTACATGGTTTCCAATCAGCATTCCAAACATTAGGATTAAATCATAAAACATACACACCAATTATTAAAAAGGCTGGTGTAGCGTTTTCAATTCTTATCCCTTTTATTTTCGCATTAATGCCAATACTAATGTTTGTAGGCGTTATTAAATAATTATTTAAAATCAATATTATATTCTTAATTTTTCGATATGAGTAAATTAGATTCAAAAATTCCCGAAGGACCAATAGACCAAAAATGGACAAAATACCGTTCAACGGTTCCATTAGTAAATCCTGCTAACAAACGTAGTTTAGAAGTATTAGTAGTTGGGTCTGGATTAGCAGGTGCTTCGGCAGCAGCTACTTTAGCTGAAATGGGTTACAAAGTAAAAGTATTCTGTTTTCAGGATTCACCGCGTCGTGCACACTCTATTGCCGCACAAGGTGGTGTTAATGCAGCAAAAAATTATCAAAATGATGGTGACTCCACTTACCGTTTATTTTACGATACTATTAAAGGTGGTGATTACAGAGCTCGTGAAGGAAACGTTCATCGTTTAGCTGAAGTGTCTTCAAACATCATCGATCAATGTGTGGCTCAAGGTGTGCCTTTAGCTCGCGAATATGGTGGATTATTAAGTAACCGTTCATTTGGTGGTACTCAAGTTCAACGTACGTTTTATGCTGCTGGTCAAACTGGTCAACAATTATTATTAGGCGCATATTCTGCTTTACAACGCCAAGTTGGTATGGGAGCTGTTGAATTATGTTCTCGTCATGAAATGTTAGACGTAGTAACGATTGATGGTGTAGCTCGTGGTATTATTGCTCGTAACTTAGTTACTGGCGAAATGGAAAAACATTTCGGTCACGCTGTATTATTGTGTACAGGTGGTTACGGTAACGTATTCTACTTATCTACTAATGCAATGGGTAGTAATGTAACAGCCGCTTGGAAAGCTCACAAAAAAGGTGCTTTCTTTGGTAATCCATGCTATACTCAAATTCACCCAACTTGTATTCCTGTTTCTGGCGATCACCAATCTAAATTAACCTTAATGTCGGAATCGTTACGTAACGATGGACGTATTTGGGTTCCAAAAAAGAAAGACGATAACCGTAAACCAACTGACATTCCTGAAGAAGAAAGAGATTATTACTTAGAGCGTCGTTACCCTGCATTTGGTAACTTAGTTCCACGTGATGTGGCTTCTCGTGCAGCAAAAGAACGTTGTGATGCTGGCTATGGTGTTGGTAATTCTAAAATGGCAGTATACTTAGATTTTGCATACAACACTGCTCGCTACGGAAGAACAGAAGCTACTAAACGCAACATTCATAACCCTAGCCAAGAAGAAATCATGCGCTTAGGTAAAGAAGTTGTAAAAGAAAAATACGGTAACTTGTTTGATATGTATCAACAAATTACTGGCGAAAATCCATACGAAGTGCCAATGCGTATTTATCCTGCCGTTCACTACACAATGGGTGGATTATGGGTAGATTATAACTTAATGACAACCGTAAAAGGTTTATATGCATTAGGTGAGGCTAACTTCTCTGACCATGGAGCTAACCGTTTAGGTGCTTCTGCGTTAATGCAAGGATTAGCAGATGGTTATTTCGTAATTCCTTATACAATTGGTGTTTATTTATCTACGGAAGTTACTCGTATGAGTGCTGAAAAAGATAAAGCAGATTCTATTGATAAATTAAAAACAAAACATCCTGCTTTTGATGCCGCATTAAAAGAACAAACTGATTTAATCAATAAATTCTTCTCTATTAAAGGAACTAAATCAGTAGAAAGTTTCCATAAGCGTTTAGGATTGATTATGTGGAACAAATGTGGTATGGCTCGTAACAAACAAGGTTTAACAGAAGCTATTACTGAAATACAAGCATTACGTAAAGAGTTCTGGAGTGATGTCCGTGTATTAGGAAGTGCAGATGAATTTAACCCAGATTTAGAAAAAGCTGGTCGTGTAGCAGATTTCTTAGAATTAGGTGAGTTAATGTGTAAAGATGCATTACACCGTGAAGAAAGTTGTGGAGGACATTTCCGTGAAGAGCACCAAACAGAAGAAGGTGAAGCAAAACGTGATGACGCAAACTTTGCTTATGTTGCTGCTTGGGAATACAAATCAGAAAGCAACTGGGAATTAAACAAAGAAGAATTAAAATACGAAAATATTAAAATCGCTCAACGATCATATAAATAATAGAAACTATGGGATCAGGACACGGAACAGAATTGAATCTAACTTTAAAAGTTTGGAGACAAAAAAATAGCAAAGCTGCAGGAAGCTTTGAAACACATCAATTAACTGGCATCTCAACTGATATGTCGTTTTTGGAGATGTTTGATGTATTGAACGAAAAATTAATTAGCGAAGGTAAAGAAGCTATTGCATTTGATCATGATTGCCGCGAAGGTATTTGTGGTATGTGCAGTATGTACATCAATGGCCGTCCGCACGGACCAAAACAAGGTGTTACAACTTGCCAGTTACATATGCGTTCTTTCAAAAATGGAGATACTATCGTTGTAGAACCATGGAGAAGTGCTGCATTCCCTGTAATTAAAGATTTAGCAGTTGATAGAAGTGCTTTTGATAGAATTATTGCAAGTGGTGGTTATATCTCTGTAAACACAGGTAATGCGCAAGATGCAAATAACATTTTAATTCCTAAAACAGATGCAGATGAGGCTTTTGGAGCAGCAGCTTGTATTGGTTGTGGAGCATGTGTTGCGGCTTGTAAAAATAGTTCTGCTATGCTATTCGTTTCAGCAAAAGTTTCTCAATTAGCATTATTACCTCAAGGACAAGTTGAGCGTAAAGAGCGTGTTAAGAAAATGGTTGCTCAAATGGACGAAGAAGGATTTGGTAACTGTACAAACACTGGTGCTTGCGAAGCTGAATGTCCTAAAGGAATTTCTTTAGAAAACATTGCTCGTATGAACCGTGAATTAATGGGTGCAACATTCAAATAATCATTAAATGAATATACATAAAAAAGGCTTCGCAATATTGTGAAGCCTTTTTTAATTCCAATCAAGCGCGTAAATTAATCAGTTCGTTGGTTTTCATAATCAAATCCATAAATAAAATTTTTGGATTTGCATTACGTTCAATATGATAAAATGCTGAGTTAAATTCTTCTAATAAACGCTCATAGTTTCGCTGATGAACAAAACGGGCAAACTTGGTAATAAATTCTTTTTCTTCTCCTGAATGTCTCACCAAATCAACACTTCCAAAATTAAACATTAAGCAATCTCTAAAAATTTCTAAGCCATATTGTAAAAATTGTTTCTGTTTTTCTCTACCAATTCTGGCATTTTCATCAATCCAAGAAACTGCTTTTACCGCATCAAACTTTAGGGCAATTAACATAAATGCTCTAAAATTCTGCAAATACGCTGTGCCGCCATCTAAATGTTGTAACAATAATTGTGCTTCTCTATAACTTCCATCACTTAATAACGCAGCTTGTTTAGCCGCTTGTTGCTGGCAACTAAATTCATCCACTAACGCACTGGTTATATCTTCATTGTCAATTTTATAAAAAGGAATTTGCTGAACACGTGAAATAATAGTAGCTAACAATTGATCGGGATGATTACATACCAATAAAAACAAAGTTTGTTCAGGTGGCTCTTCTAATATTTTTAAAAGTTTATTAGCCGATGATGCATTCATTTTTTCTGGTTGCCAGATAATCATGATTTTATATCCTCCTTCGTAACTGGTATATGATAATTTTTTTAAAATATCATTCGCTTCATCAGTGGGGATAGTAGGTTGTTTATTTTCTGCACTTAAACTATCAAACCAATCATGAATAGTTAAATAGGGTGTTTCGATAAATGTTTCTCTAAATTCAGATAACAAATCATTACTAGTTCTAACCGATTTACTTAAAGGAATAGGAAACACCAAATGTAAATCGGGATGAATGAGTTTAGCTACTTTTAAACAAGAAGGACATACTCCACAAGAATCATTTTGTTGTTTGTTTTGGCAAAATAAATACTGAACAAAGGCAAAGGCAGCTGGTAAATTACCACTTCCTTCGGGGCCTGTAAACATCAATGCATGTGGCACACGACCATCCTGCAACATATTTAGCAGTTTTTCTTTAACGGGTTTTTGCCCAACTATTCTCTTAAAAAGCACAGGCTAATTTACATATTTAGCTGATTAAAAAATGCATCATAAATCAAAAATGATGTTTAATTTTACAGTATGCATATTGGTTTGTTTTTTGGATCTTTTAATCCAGTTCATGTAGGACACATGGTACTGGCAAACTATATGGCTTCTTTTACAGATTTGGAGCAAGTGTGGTTTGTAGTTTCTCCTCACAATCCATTAAAAGAAAAATCAACTCTGTTAAATCAAAATCAAAGGTTGCACATGGTTAATTTGGCAATTGGAGATAACGACCTATTAAAAAGTAGTAACATTGAATTTGGCTTACCGCAACCATCATACACAATTCATACTTTAGCGCATCTAAAAGAAAAATATCCTCAACATCGTTTTTCATTAATAATGGGGGAAGACAATTTAGAGTCGTTTACTAAATGGAAAAACTACGAGGAAATATTGAAAAACCATAAGATTTATGTGTATCCCCGCCCCAATACCAATTCTGTGGTCCCGATAGCTATCGGGATAAAAAACCATCCCAGCATTGTTATGACAGAAGCCCCATTAATGGATATTTCGTCAACAATGATTAGGCAAGCTATTAAAGCTAAAAAAAACGTTTCTTTCTTTGTACCACAAGCCGTTTGGCAGTATTTAGACGAAATGAGCTTTTATAAAAAATAGTATTATTTCTTGTTTTGGGGTTTTTAGGAATCCTATAATAAATTCAAGTTTTGGGCTCCAAATTAAGCAGTTTAAACAACCAAAAAAAAATTAAATAACCCCATAAAAAGCCTATTTTATGGGGTTTTAGGTAATAAAGAGTAGTTTTTTAGATAAAACTAAACTGAGTTAGGAATCCTATTTGAAACAAAATCGAATTATTATTTTGGGCTTTTCTTTCCTAATATTGTGTAAGAAATTTTTTATTAATCAGATAAATCATAATACATGAAAAAAATTTTACTTATAGCTTCAAGCGTACTTTTTGGATTAAGTGTAAACGCTCAATCCTCAATAGAGGTTCGTAATAATGATCTAGGAGGGGTTATTTTAAATAATGATATATTAACAGATAATGTTGCCGCAGCTGGCACAAGCACAATACATGTTAGTATAAAAAACATCAGTTCAACAACAAAAACTTATGGGTTATATAGAGTAGATGTTGTTATTAATCCCGTTTCAACTCCAGGTGTAACTTATGGTGCTCAACCATATTTTTGTTTTGGAGGACAATGTTTTTCAACCACAACTTATACTGCACCTGCTGCCAATTATGTTACACTCACTCCCGGTCAAACAGATGCTGTTACCCCTCTGTACTTAGATGAAGACGGGAACGTTGCAGGGTATTCTGAAGTAAGATACACGTTTTATGATGTAAACAATACCAGCGATAAACAAACATTTACTATTAAATACAATTCTACATTAGCAGGTTTAAAAGATAATGGTAATTTGTTTGCTTCAGTTTCTGATATCTATCCAAATCCTTCAGTAAATAAAGCACAAGTTATTGTGAACTCAAAAACAAACAGTTCAGATGCTATAGTAACTATTACAAATGCTTTAGGCTCTGTAGTGTCTACCAACAATGTTGAACTTGCCATCGGAAAAAACAATATTCAATTAAACTCAGAGAACTTAAGCTCAGGTATTTATTTTGCAACTATTACATTAGGTAATACCAGAGTAGTAAGAAAATTCACAATCAATAAATAACATAAAAACTAAACCAATACAATCATGAAAAAACAACTATTTACAATCTTAGCGGCTGGTTCAATAGGGTCGGCGTTTGCTCAGTTGCCTGTTAGTACGGCACCTCAAAACAAGCACATTGTCTTAGAAGAATACACTGGAATTTACTGTGGATACTGTCCAGATGGTCACTCTATTGCAAATACTATTTATGCAAACAACCCTGGAACTGTATTAATTAATATTCATACGGGTGGTTATGCAACTGTAGCAGCTGGTGAGCCAGATTTAAAAACTACTATAGGAACAGCTATTTCTGGGATGACAGGAATGGGTATTACAGGTTATCCTGCAGGTGATGTTAATAGAGCGGTTTTAACAGGTTCTGTAATGGCAGCTGGTCGTGGTTCATGGACTTCAATGGGAAATACCATTAAAGCTCAATCTGCTTACTGTAATGTTGCAGTAGAAGGAAGTGTAGATGCTACCACAAGAGTATTAACATATACAGCTCAAGTATATTATACAGCAAACAGTCCTGTTACATCAAATTCATTAACTGTTGTGTTGTTAGAAGACAAAGTGTTAGGTCCTCAACACAATTACGGTAACCCATTATATAATGCATCAAACTATAATGCTGATGGATCATACAATCACAACCACGTATTAAGAGCTGGTTTAACTGCAGGAAATTTTGGAATTACAATTCCAACTACAACTTCAGGAACTACTTTTACTACAACTGGTACTTACACTATTCCTGCTACTTATGGCGCAACTGGAAAAACAAATCCTTGTTTATTAGGTAATCTTAAATTAGCAGCATTTGTTACTGAAACAAATTCTCTTACTATTAATGGTGCTAATGGACCTGTAAATATTACAAACATTGCTAATGCTAATGATGGCGCAGTAAGTAATTTAATTGCTGATGCTGAAGTATGTGCTGGAAATTTACAACCATTTAAGTTTAATTTAGCTAACTATGGAAGTACGAACATGACATCTGCAGTTATTAATTACTCAGTAACTGGTGGTTCTGCTCAAACATACACATTCTCTGGAAACTTAGCTCCATATACACAAACTGTTATTACTTTACCCGCTTACTCATTCCCTGTAAGTGCTACAAATACATTAAACGTAACTGTAACTAACGTAAACGGTTCTGCTGATGCTGTAACATCAAATAATGCGGTTAGTAAATCTATTCCATTAACTACTAAAATTGCTAATGGTTTAAACTTAACAATGGAGTTTACACAAGATCAATATGGAACTGAGTCTTCTTGGGAAATTAGAGAAGAAGTATCTGGTACTTTAGTTTCATCAGGTGGACCTTATACTGATTTAGCAGCTAGCGGAACACAATTAAATACACAGGCATTTACAGTAAATCCAAACTTATGTTATAAAGTGACTGTTTTTGATGCTTATGGTGATGGTTTTAATGCTGGATATGGTGCAGGTAACTACAAAATTAAAGATGGTGCAACTACTATTTATACTATGAATGGTGTTATGGGAACAGAAGATTTAAAATATTTTAAAACTTCTGTTACTGCAGGGTTAAGCGAAATGGGTAATGCAATTTCTTCAATTTCTTTATTCCCAAATCCTACAAAAAACAATACAACTATTACATTAGAATTAATTCAAAACGAAACTGTATCTATCAGTGTAGTTGATGTAATGGGTCGTGAAGTATACACAGAGTCAATGACTGAAATTGCTGCTGGAAACCATACAGTAAATTTAAATACTGAAAACTGGGCTAGCGGTGTATATAACGTAAATATTTCTACTGCAAACGGAAAAACAAGCCGTAAACTAGTAGTAAGTAAATAATTATTACAGAGGTTAAAGTTTTTAAAGGGTTGGCAATTGCCAGCCCTTTATTATTTATGGTAATCAAAAGCATTTATTTTAACTTAAAATAGCATTATCCCTATTAAAATAACAACTGTTATCGCCAGTTTTGATGTAAAAATCCTATTTTTGTAAGGTTGGCACAATATGTCAGCCTTATATCATTTTTACTATGTATAAAAAAATATTTTATTCTATTCTTTCTGTTTTTGTTATAAACAATTCATTCTCTCAGGTATTATATAGCGAACGTTTTAATGCACAAAGCTTAAACACAGGAACATACTCTGCTAATAGCACAGTGCAAACATATTTGTTTTCTGATGTGCCGAGTGGGATGAGTGCTCTTAATAACGGTAATTTGATAGCAGATACCTTAACAGGAAATTATCCATTTAGGGCTATCGGCCAAAAACAAAAAGCTTGGTTAAGTTATGTTGCACCTAATACTACCGATACTTTTGCTGTATCAACTTCATGGTTAAAACCAGTTGGAACTGCCAGTGCATGGCTTGTAACCCCTACTATTAATAACATTGCGGCAAATACTGTATTAACTTGGGAAGCAATGGCTCCTGATTTAAATAATTTAGACGGTTACGAAGTTTACGTATCAACAAACACAATCACTACTGCAGTAGTCAGTGATTTTAATAGTTTAATTTACACTAACCCTTCAGAAAAAAACAACTGGCAAAAACACGGCATTTCGCTTGGCTCCTACGCAGGACAAAATATAAGAATTGCTTTTAAAAACAATTCAAGCAACAAATATCAATTATGGATAGATGATATAGTGGTACAAAATATTTCAAATGGATTTGATGCTGGTGCTTTATCTCACGAAAATTATAAATACAGTGTTGTAAATAACATTAACACGCTTACAGCAATATTTAAAAATTATGGATACACGCCTATAACTAATTTAACTATTAATTACAAAATGGCAAATGGAGTTACAGTATCTGAAACAAAAATATTATCTCCAGCTTTAAATTATTTAGACAGTAGAGTGTTAACATTTACGTCTCCTTATGTATCAGCTACTCCAATATATAACACTTACAAAATTTGGACAAGCTTTGTAAATGGCCAAAACGACCAAGTAAACGCAAATGATACCATAACTGGAAGTATAACTATTGCTTCGATTACTTCAACAAAAAAAGTATTAGTAGAACAATTTACTGAAACAGGTTGTGGTTGGTGTCCGGATGGATATACAACATTGAAATCTATTGTTTCTACAAATACTAATGTTATTGCAGCATCTATTCATAACAATGATAACATGAGTGTTAATTCAGGAACTATTTTGGCAACAGATTATATCAGTACTTATCCTTCTGCAACTGTTGATCAATATTACTTCTCCTCAAATAATGCTGTTGCCGTTGAAAAAAACAATTGGTCGTCTTATATAAATCAACGTCTAGCAATGAATGTTCCTGCAACTGTAACTGTTACAAACGTATCATATAACTCGGGCACAAATCAAATTGATGCAACCGTATCTTCTACTTTTTATGGAGATGTGAAAGGTGATTACCGATTAAACTTATATGTAAAAGAAAACAATGTTTACGGGCCTGCTAATGATAATACAGACAATCAATGGAATCAACACAGCTATTTATATAACGTTGGTTCTTCTCCTTATTATCAAGTGGGAAGCTATTTAAATGCTTCAACCTATTTATTAAATGCTTCAGATTATAAACATCAATTCGTGATTGATTATATGGCAGATGGTGCTTATGGCGCAGCTGGCATCATTCCAAGCAATGGTTCAACTAATGGTGTTACTTATACTAAAAACTATTCGTTTAATTTACCTACCGCATCATCTGGTGAGTTTAGATATAATGCAGATAACATTTATTTAATTGGTGTACTAAGCGAATTTGACACTGACACAAAAAAACGTAGCATTATAAATGCAGAAGAAGTGAAATTAACTGCAAATCCTGAAACAGTTGTTTCTGTAAAAGAACAAAGTGCAAAAGATATAACATTAAACATTTTTCCAAATCCTACGTCAGATGTTTGTTACTTAAACTATACTTTACAAAACAACGAGTTTGTTACGGTAAATGTTTACAATGCATTAGGTGAGTTAGTATACATTGAAACCAAAAATGTAACTGCTGGCAATGTAAACCATGAGTTAAATTTAAAAGGATTGAATTCTGGTAATTATAGTGTTCAAATTGCATTTAAAAATAATACAATTACAAAAAAATTAACCATCATTAAATAATACAATGATTGTCATCACTGGTGCCGCAGGCTTTATAGGAAGTTGTTTAATCAGCAAACTAAACAACGAGGGTCATGAAAATTTAATTTTAGTTGACGATTTTTCTCAACTACAAAAAATTGACAATTACTATACTAAAAATTTTGTACATAAAATTGAGCGTTCTCATTTTTTGGATTGGTTTGAAGAACATGCAGCTGAAGTAACTTTTGTATACCACATTGGTGCCAGAACAGATACTACGGAATTTAATATAGAGCTTTTTAATGAACTAAATTTAAATTATACTAAATCTATTTGGAATACTTGCACCAAACACTTTATACCAATGGTTTACGCCTCATCAGCTGCAACTTATGGCTTAGGTGAGTTTGGTTATGATGATGATGAAACAAAAATTCCTTTATTGAAACCATTAAATCCTTATGGTGATAGTAAAAACGATTTTGATAAATGGGCTATCACTCAAAAAGCCTGTCCGCCAAAATGGGCAGGGTTTAAATTCTTTAACGTATACGGCCCAAATGAATACCATAAGGGACGCATGGCCTCTGTTATATTTCATTCCTTCCATCAAATAAACGAAAAGGGACAAGTAAAATTATTTCGTTCACATAACCCCAATTATACAGATGGTGGGCAATTACGTGATTTTGTGTATGTGAAAGATTTAGTAGATGTATTATATTTTACTTACGGAGAAAATATACAAAACGGTATTTATAACTTAGGTAGTGGAAAAGCGCGTACGTTTTTAGACTTGGCAAAAGCAACATTTAAAGCCTTAGGTAAAGAACCAAATATTGAGTTTATTGATACACCCATTGATATCAGAGACAAATATCAATATTTCACAGAAGCTAATATGGCTAAATTAATTGCTCAGGGTTATGATAAACCATTTACTAGCTTAGAAGATGGTGTACACGATTATGTAACTAATTATTTGGTTGGGAAACGTTATTTATAAAATAACAAACAAAATAGGTTGTAGCAACATCAAGCCATCAACCCATAAATAATAATAAAACAAATGTCTTTTTTCATTTGTAAATAATACTGTTGTTACAATAAATAATCTTAAGACAATTGAAGTTATTAAAAAACGTGTTTCATGATTAAACATATAAAAACACGTAAATCCAATAATTACAAAACCTAAACAAATGAGTTTTGTGATTTTTACGCCAAATTTATTTACATACGTATTTACTCCTGATAAATAATCACTTTCTCCATCCTTAATATCAAATAACATAGATAACACGGAGATAAAACAAAATTGTGAAGCAACAAAAAACAGACTGTGTTCTGTAACTAATTTGTTTTCTATTAAAGGTACTAAGCTACAGCTAATAGCCCATACTGAAGAAATTAAAAATGGTTTAATATAACCGTGTCTTCTTAAATTGAATGGCTGAAGGTAATAAAACGTAGAAATCACTTCGGCACCAATCATAATTCCAATAGATGTCCAACTTAAATTATTACAAAGAAATAAAACAATTAATAATGATACTCCAACGCTAATTAATAAAATTTTTTTATGTTTAATAAGCCACTGGGAGCGCTCTTCATAAATATTATTTTGATTAATCATGTAGCCGCGTTGCACATTGTACTGCAAATAGGTTGATAACAAAATAAATAATAAATAAGCATTATTTGAAAAATTGAAAGGGATAGAAAATAAGTAATAAGTTAAAAACACTTGTGCCAAAGCACATATTGCTATAAATACATTAGCATACACTAATGTTTTAGTAAAAGGATTAGATATGAACCAATTAGTATTCAAAAATCTCTATGGCGTTTTTAGAAGTAATAGCTGCAACTTCTTCAATACTCATGTTTTTTATTTCTGCAATTTTTTCAGCAATCAAAGGTAAATAAGCGCTTTCGTTTCGTTTACCACGATGTGGGACTGGCGCTAAATAAGGCGCATCAGTTTCTAAAACAATATCATTAATATTTAACTGTTCAACAACTTTATCTAAACCAGAATTTTTAAAAGTAACTACACCGCCAATTCCTAATTTAAAATTACCGAATGATAAAACTTTTTGAGCTTGAAAAATATCTCCACTGAAACAATGAAAAATGCCTTTTGGCAATTTTTCAAAAGAACTTAAAATTTCAAAAATTTCATCAAATGCATTTCGGCAATGAATAACAACCGTATAGTTATACTCTAATGCCCAAAACAACTGCTCTCTAAAAGCTAATTCCTGCTCTTTCGCAAACGTTTTATCCCAATACAAATCTATTCCTATTTCGCCAATAGCTGAAAATCTTCGTAAATCAAGCCATTTCTTAACAATCGCTAATTCTTCTCTATAATTTTCTTTTACCGAACAAGGATGCAATCCCATCATAGGGAAACAATGTTCAGGGAAATGAATCTCTAACGCCAACATGCCTTCTATACTACTGCTGTCTACATTTGGCATATAAAATTTAGATACGCCTTTTTCCATAGCTAAATTAATAGCTTGTATTCTATCTTCATTAAATTCTTCCGAATAAAGGTGTGTATGTGTATCTATCAACATTGAACAAATTTCGTTATTTTTACAAGCAAAGATAATCATCTTTAACTATCGATCATGAAAATTTTAGTTGTACGTTTTAGTTCTATTGGCGACATTGTTTTAACAACGCCTATTGTCCGCTGCATTAAACAGCAGATAAAAGACGTGGAACTACATTATGTAACCAAACAAAATTTTTTATCAGTAATAGAAAACAATATTTATGTAGATAAAGTCTTCACAATTAAAGATTCTATAAAAGATGTTATCCCTCAACTAAAAAAAGAAAATTATGATTATGTCATCGATCTTCATCATAATATCAGAACATTAAGATTAAAAACGGCATTAGGAAAAAAAGCATTCTCGTTTAATAAATTAAACTGGGAGAAATTTTTAATGGTTAGTTTCAAAAAAAATAAATTACCACATCTTCATATTGTAGATAGATACTTTGAAACAGTGAAATCTCTTGGTGTGGAAAATGATCAACTAGGTTTAGATTATTTTATTAATCATAAAGATGAAGTTGATATCCCATCATCTTTACCAACCATGTTTCATGAGGGTTACCATGCACTAGTAGTAGGTGGTTCGTATTACACCAAACAAATTCCAATTCATAAACTAAAAGATATATGTTCTAAAAGTTCAGTACCATTAATTTTATTAGGTGGCAAAGAAGACGCTGTCATAGCTGAACAGGTTTATCAACTTCATAAAAACAAAACGATTAATTTGTGTGGTAAATTAAATTTAAATCAGTCTGCTTCTATTATTCAACAAGCAGATAAAGTGATTACTTCTGATACAGGTTTAATGCACATTGCCGCTGCTTACAAAAAAGATATTATATCCTTATGGGGAAACACCATTCCTGAATTTGGTATGGGACCATATTTAGCAGGAAAGAACTCTGAAATATGGGAAGTTAAACATTTATCTTGTAGACCCTGCTCAAAATTAGGATACAAAAAATGCCCAAAAGGGCATTTTAAATGTATGAATGATATTGAAGTGAAAAATATTTAATCTTGAACAAATAAAGCTTTTAATTCTGTAGCATCATCTGGTTTCATTCTTCCTCCCAAAATTAAAGATAACTGACGGCGACGCAATGCCCCTTCATAGCGTTTTTTCTCTTCTTCTGTTTCTGGAATTAATGGAGGAACTGGCAATGGAGCTCCATTTTGGTCAATGGCTACAAAAGTAAATATTGCTTCGTTACACTTAGTTCTATTGCCAGTGATTCTATCTTCCACAAACACATCAATATGTACTTCCATACTACTTGTAAAAGCTCGAGAAACTTTTGCTTCGAGTGTGACAACCGAATTTTGTTTAATCGGATTATCAAATGACACGTGATTAATTGAAGCTGTAACAACTACTCTGCTCGAGTGTCTTCCTGCTGCAATAGCTGACGTAATATCCATCCATTGTAGTAATTTACCTCCAAATAAGTTTCCAATATGATTAGTATCATTTGGTAATACAACTTCGGTATTTATTGTTAACGATTCTTTTGCTGTTTTTCCCTTCATGTCAATTTTATATTATGACTGTAAAAATACTACCTTTGTATTAAATAAAATAATATGGACTATTTATATATCAAAGCTCTTCATGTCATTTTTGTAGTTTGTTGGTTTGCAGGCTTGTTCTACATGGTAAGACTGTTTATTTATACTAAAGAAGCGAATGAAAAAGAAGAGCCTGCAAAAAGCATTTTAACAACACAATTGACGTTAATGCAAAAAAAATTGTGGTTTATTATAACTTGGCCTGCCTTTATAGGCACTTTTATTTTTGGTGGGTGGATGTTGATTTTAAACCCTGCTATTTTATATTTTCCTTGGATGTGGTTAAAGTTGATATTTGTGGGCTTATTAGCCTTATACCATTTACAATGTCATGCATACTATAAACAACAAAAAGCAGGAATTTTTAAACCGTCTTCATTTAAACTGAGATTGTTTAATGAGCTTGCCACCATATTTTTAGTAGCCATTGTTTTTTTGATTATTGTTCGTTCAACAGGAGGATTAGTTTGGGGGATGTTAGGCTTATTTATTTTTGCAGCATTATTGATGGGCGGTGTGTTTATTTATAAAAGACACCGCCGAATTACTGAGGAAAAGGAAAAGAATAATACACCTCCTACAGTGTAGAAAAAATTGCATTCACACAATTTACACCGTCCATTGCCGCACTTACAATGCCTCCTGCATATCCTGCACCTTCCGCACATGGATATAGATTTTTTATTTGCACGTGTTGTAACGTAAATTTATCTCTTGGTATACGCACAGGAGTTGATGTTCGAGATTCAACACCAACAATAATAGCCTCGTTACTCACATAACCTCTCATTTTATTGTTGAATGCTTTAAAACCTTGTTGCAAAGTAGTACCAATCATCTTGCCCAATACATCATTCATTTGCACTGATTGTGTTCCTGGTTGATAAGAACAATCTATTAGTTTTTGACTCACTTTGTTATTGACGAAATCCTGCAAGTTTTGTGCAGGCGCTGTTTGTGTTTTACCACCCATTTGCCAAGCACGATGTTCAATTTCTTTTTGTAATTGCAATCCAGCTAAGGCACCATGTTTTTTATAGGGTTCAAAATCAATCATTTCTAGCCCAACAACAATCCCACTATTAGCGTAAGGATTATTTCGTTTAGATGGGCTCCAACCATTCGTTACTACTTCATCTTGTGCTGTAGCACATGGAGCAATAATACCACCTGGGCACATACAAAAAGAATACACACCATGCCCTTGAACTTGATGCACTAAACTGTATGAGGATGCTGGTAAATAAGACCGTTTAGAAACAACCTCGTCATGTGAATGACAGCTGTATTGTATTTTATCAATATATTCTTGCGGATGCTCTACACGAACGCCTAAAGCAAAAGGTTTAGCTTCAATCGCAATTTTCTTTTTATCTAATAACTCGTAAATATCTCTTGCCGAATGTCCAGTTGCTAAAATTAAATGAGAACAAAGGTGTTCAAAGCTGGTATTGTCTTTATCAATTATGACGGATGTTATTTTATCTTTACTATAATTAATATCAATCAATTTTGCATTAAAATAAATTTCGCCACCATGCTTGATTATCGTTTCACGCATGTTTTGAATGATCTTCGGCAATTTATTTGTACCAATATGTGGGTGAGCATCCACTAAAATCACATCATCTGCTCCATGAAACACAAACGTTTTTAAAATATGTTCTATGTCGCCACGCTTACTCGAACGGGTATATAATTTACCATCGCTGTATGTACCTGCGCCTCCTTCTCCAAAGCAATAATTACTTTCGGGGTTAACAATATGTTCTTTATTAATAGCTGCTAAATCTCTACGACGAGCTTGTACATCTTTTCCTCTTTCAAACACTATTGGTTTAATCCCTATTTCTAAACAGCGTAAAGCGGCATATAATCCAGCAGGGCCTGCACCAATAATCGTAATTGATTTTTGAGAACTTGAAACATCATAATACTGAATACCTAAATCATCATCCGTTACTGGTTCATTAATCCAAACTGCTAATTTTAAATTAACTTTAATATTACGAGAACGAGCATCAATACTTCGACGCAGAGGTTTAATAAAAAATGTATCAGTAGATTTTAAAGATAATTGCTCAGCAACTTCTTGTTTTAATAATTGCTCATCATAAGCAATATGAGCCGCAATGGCTAAGTTTATTTCTTTTTTCATAATAATGGAAGATTTTTATTCTTCAGTTAATTATTTTTATCCTTCAAACGTAATAGAAAAAATAGTCATTTTAGAGTTGACTTTATTGATACTATTAGTAAATATATTATTATTAGGTTGTAATAAATTTTTTGTGCCTTGTAAAATCTTAAGCTCCAATCCTAGTTTAAAATACTTTAAATAAAAATCTACTCCTGCTCCACCACTATAAAAATAGTCGTCACGTTTTAATTGAACAGCGTCTTCTAATTGATTAGCACCGCCCGTTGTAGTCGTTTTCTTTTTAGAAACTAAATCCATCGTATAACCTCCACCAAAAATAACATAGGCTCCAAAATTATCTAAGCGTTTTGATTGTAATTTTAATTCAAGAGGGAAAATAATAAAAGTAGATTCAACACTTTTGTTAAATGTTTTCACACTATCTCTTTTAGCGTTTTGAAGTGTATATTCTAAGCTGCGAGAAGCAAAGCTAATGTTTGGAGTAAATCTTAAACGCAAATATTCGTGCAGTCTAAAATCTGATATAATCCCTAATGCAAAACCAGGGTCTGATTTTGTGTTAATCGTTTTCATACCATAGGTTACGCCGCCAATAACAGTATCTGGAAAAGCAGAATTTTTAACGGTATGTATTCTGAAATCAGTTTTGTTGTAAGCTAACGCAAAACCAAAATGCATTCTGTTTTTATAAAACTTTGGTAAGTTAACTCCACTCTCTTCTTTGTGTTGCGAGAATAGCTGCACTGATAGCAAACAGAATATAAATATGTGTAATGCCGTTTTCAAGGTCCCTCAAATGTAATAGAAAAAATTGTCATTTTTGAATTAACTTTATTGATACTATTAGTAAATATATTATTATTAGGTTTTAATAAATTTTTTGTGCCTTGTAAAATTTTAAGCTCCAATCCTAGTTTAAAATACTTTAAATAAAAATCTACTCCTGCTCCACCACTATAAAAATAGTCGTCACGTTTTAATTGAACAGCGTCTTCTAATTGATTAGCCCCGCCCGTTGTAGTTGTTTTCTTTTTAGAAACTAAATCCATTGTGTAACCTCCACCAAAAATAACATAGGCTCCAAAATTATCTAAGCGTTTTGATTGTAATTTTAATTCAAGAGGGAAAATAATAAAAGTAGATTCAACACTTTTGTTAAATGTTTTCACACTATCTCTTTTAGCGTTTTGAAGTGTATATTCTAAGCTGCGAGAAGCAAAGCTAATGTTTGGAGTAAATCTTAAACGCAAATATTCGTGCAGTCTAAAATCTGATATAATCCCTAATGCAAAGCCTGGATCTGATTTTGTGTTAATCGTTTTCATACCATAGGTTACGCCGCCAATAACAGTATCTGGAAAAGCAGAATTTTTAACAGTATGTATTCTGAAATCAGTTTTGTTATAAGCTAACGCAAAACCAAAATGCATTCTGTTTTTATAAAACTTTGGTAAGTTAACTCCACTCTCTTCTTTGTGTTGTGAGAATACCTGCAATGACAACAAACAGAATATAATTGTATTTAACGTTGTTTTCAAAACTAATTAAACAACGAATAATATTTGTTTTTATTATGGTTGTGAGGATGGATTTGTATTGTTTTCTTCTGGTGATACAGTTGCAACATGCTGTTCTTTTTGTTTAAAGAACACTTTTTGAAATACTAAAATGATTCCTACACCAAAAGAAATGGCCATATCTGCAAAGTTGAAAATAGCATTAAAAAATTCAAAATGCTCTCCTCCCCAAATAGGAAGCCATTGAGGAAAATTTCCTTCATAAATAGGGAAATAAAACATATCTACCACATGCCCTTTTAAAAAAGCTGCATATCCTCCTCCAGCAGGCATAAAGGCAGCCACTTCATATTCTGAACTTGGACCAAATAGTAGTCCATAAAAAGCCGAATCTAAAATATTACCTAATGCACCCGCTAAAATTAAGGATACACAAACAACAAAGCCTTTATGCTCTCCTTCATTTACTATTTTTTTAATATAAAAAGCACCCGCAATTACAGCAACTACTCTAAATAAACTTAAGGCTAATTTTCCATAATCACCACCAAATTCAAGCCCCCAAGCCATGCCCGGATTTTCTGTAAATGTAATTCTGCACCAATCAAAAAAACGATGAACTTCTCCAATAGGATAATTGGCCTTAATGTATAGCTTAATACACTGGTCAATAAACAATACTGCAAACACAGTAATTATGGGAAGTCTGTATTTTTTAAGCATATAGCCTATAAAAGCAAAAAGGTTATCTTCTTGCAAAGATAACCTTTTAGTTGAATGTAGTATTATTTAGCTTGATTGATTTAACTTAGCATCAATCCCTAATGTTGCATGCGGTACTGAACGTAAACGCTCTTTTGGAATTAATTTACCAGTTACACGGCAAATACCATAAGTTTTATTTTCAATACGCATCAAGGCATTTTTTAAATTCACGATATACTTTTCTTGACGAATAGCTAATTGTGCTGTTTCCTCTTTTGATAATACATCAGATCCATCTTCTAATAATTTGAATGAAGGAGATGTATCATCTGTACCGTGATTATCTGCATTAGATAATGTTTGCTTTAACAAATCATAATCTGTTTGTGCTTCTTTTAATTTTTCGATAATTAACTCTTTAAACTCTAATAATTCTTTATCAGAATAACGACTTCTATCATCTTTTGTATTTACAAAAGGTTTTGGTTGAGCTGTCTGAGGTTTTTTAATTAAAGGTTTTGTGATATCAATATGCAAAGGACGATTTCTGATATATGATTCAGAACCTACTGAACGCCCTTCGTTTTTCTTTCTACGACCACGACCACGTTTTTCAGGGATTTCATCATCATCATCATCATCTAAAGGAATACCTCCACCTTCTAAATCTAATACAGGAGCTTCATCTAAATCAACAACTGCATCATCATCATCTTCAGGTTTTTCGTAATCATCTTTTACATCCACATCAGAGTCATCCTCTTCTTCTTCAACTTCTATATCATCGTCCTCATCATCATCAGATTTTTTACCTTTTTTAGATGGCTTTGCTGCTTTTTTAGAAGGTTTTGCACCTTTTTTAGCAACTGCATCAATTGGTTTTCCAACTACTTTAGGCTTTGCTACTTCTTTTGCTTCTTTTTTAGCAGGTTTTGCAGCAGCTTTAACAACTGGCTTTGCTGCTTTCTTTTCAACTTTTTTTGGAGCAGGTTTTGCTGCTTTAGGGGCTGGTTTAGTAGCTTTTGCTACTTTTTTTGCTGGTACTTTAGTCACTGGTTTTGGGGCTGGTTTTTTAGCTACTACTTTTTTAGCAGGAGCTTTAGTTACTTTTTTTGGCGCAGGTTTACTTGCTTTTTTTGGAGCAGGTTTTACCACTTTTTTTGGAGCAGGTTTACTTGCTGCCTTTTTTGCTGGTTTTGCAACAGCTTTTTTTGGAGCTGGTTTTGCAGCTTTCTTAGCAGGTTTTACAATTTTCTTTGCCATATTCTTTTACTTAAAAATTTAATTTAACTTTTCTATAGAAATAAGGGTAGATACCAATTCGTCAACTTCAACAGAACTTGCGGTGGCGGCGGACAAATTTTGTACCACTTGTAAATCTCCTGTCAGAGTTTCGGCGCAAATATAGTTCAAATTATTTTGAATGGCAGTATCCAAGGCATCATTTTGTTGAATTTTAACCAAAATCTTATCGGTTACATCCAATCCACTGTCTTTACGCATGTTTTGGATACGATTCACTAATTCTCTGGCTAATCCTTCTTCTTTTAAAGATTCTGTTAATGTAACATCTAAAGCCACTGTAATTTGACCGCTATTAGCTACTTTCCAACCTGGAATATCTACTGGGATAATCTCCACATCTTCATTTTCTAAAACGATTTCTTCGCCTTCCACGTTCATTTTAAACTGTCCGGTTTTTTCGATTCCAGATATAATTAAAGCGCCATTATCGTTCGCGTAAGCTTGAACTGTTTTCATGTGCTTACCACATTTCTTCCCTAAAGTTTTAAAATTTAACTTCAGGTTTTTAACGATATGGGCTTCTTCTTCAGTTACAAATTCTAGCTCTTTCACATTTACTTCAGCTAAGATAATATCCTTTACTGCCTCAACATGTTGTCTGAATTCTGTATCTAAAATAGGAATACGGATTTTTTGTAATGGCTGACGAACTCTTAAATTTTCTTTCTTACGAATGGATAAAATCATCGAAGAAATTTTTTGAGCCATCTCCATGCGCTTTTCTAAGCTACTATCAATTACACTTAAATTAACTGTTGGATAGTTTGTTAAGTGAACCGAATTAATATCTCCTGATACATCATTTAAGTTTTGATACAACCAATCTGCAAAGAACGGAGCAATTGGACTCATTAATTGAGATAAGGTATTTAAACACTCAAACAGGGTTTCGTAAGCCGCTTTTTTATCTTCGCTCATATCTCCTTTCCAGAAACGACGACGAGATAAACGAATGTACCAGTTACTTAAATGTTCATCCACAAATTCCTCAATATAACGAGCTGCTTTGTGTGGCTCAAATGTTTCGTATTGTTCTGTTACATCTTTTACCAATGAGTTTAATTTCGATAAAATCCATCTGTCTAATTCAGAACGCTTACTAACGTTTACCGTATTGCTTAAATCTACAGTAAAATTATCAACGTTTGCATATAGAGCAAAGAAACCATAAGTATTATATAGCGTTCCAAATAATTTACGTTGAACTTCACCAATACCTTCTACATCAAATTTTAAATTATCCCAAGGTGCTGCGTTCGCAATCATATACCAACGAGTAGCGTCAGCACCATATTTCTCGATGGTTTCAAATGGGTCAATGGCATTACCTAAACGCTTACTCATTTTGTTTCCGTTTTTATCTAACACTAATCCGTTAGATACTACGTTTTTGTAAGCAACCGAATCAAAATTCATGGTTGCAATGGCATGTAATGTAAAAAACCATCCACGTGTTTGATCAACACCCTCTGCAATAAAATCAGCTGGATAATATTTTTTATTATCAATTAATTCTTTATTCTCAAACGGATAATGCACTTGTGCATAAGGCATAGCGCCCGAATCGAACCACACATCAATTAAATCAGGTTCACGGAATAATTTTTTTCCGTTTTTCTCTAATACAATATTATCTGCGTATGGTTTATGTAAATCAAATGTTTCGTAGTTTTCTTTAGAGAAATTCCCTGGTACAAATTTGTCTAATGGATTTTCCGCCATCATTCCTTTAGCAACAGCATTTTCAATTTCCTTCTTCAACTCTTCAGCACTTCCAATCACTATTTGTTCTGATCTGTCTTCGCTTGTCCAGATAGGAATTGGAATACCCCAGAAACGAGAACGAGATAAGTTCCAATCATTTAAGTTTTCTAACCAATTACCAAAACGACCAGTACCTGTAGCTTCTGGCTTCCAATTAATTGTTTTGTTTAATTCAATCATACGGTCTTTTGCAGCCGTTGATTTAATAAACCAAGAATCTAATGGGTAATATAAAACAGGTTTATCAGTTCTCCAGCAATGAGGATAACTGTGCTCGTAGGTTTCCTTTTTAAATAATTTCCCTTCTTCTTGTAATTTTAAAACTATACGTTCGTCAACACTTAAGTAAGCTTTTAATTCCTTAATTTTTCCGTTAGCTTCTAAAATTTGTTTTTGTTTTTCAAACTCTGCTTGTTTTTCAGCATCCGTATGATAGGCTTCTTTCACGTATTCTTCACCATACAAGAAAATATCATCTTTTACTTCGGGCACAAAACGTCCGCGTTTATCAACCAATGTTAAAGCGCCAATACCGTTTTGCTTAGCCACTCTAAAGTCATCTGCACCAAAGCTAGGTGCAATGTGAACGATTCCTGTACCATCAGTTGTTGTTACAAAATCACCAACAATTACTTTAAAAGCATCACCTTCTGGTTGAACAAATGGTAATAATTGTTCGTAGGAAATACCTGCTAAATCAGAGCCTTTACAGTGATTAACGATTTTGAATGGAATGTTTTTATCTCCTGGCTTGTAATCTTCAAATTTTAAATCAGTATGTTTTTCAGAGAAGTATTTATTCACTAAATCTTTCGCTAATACAACTGTTTGAGGTGCTCCACTGAATGGATTAAAGCTTTCTACAAATACATAATCAATGTCTTTTCCAACAGCCAACGCCGTATTTGAAGGTAAGGTCCAAGGTGTCGTTGTCCAAGCTAAAATGTATAAATCTCCATTAATATTAAACTTTGAATCTTTTACTTTGAACTGAACTGTTGCTGTTCTGTCTTTCACATCTCTATAACAACCTGGTTGATTCAATTCGTGAGAAGATAAACCTGTACCTGCAGCTGGAGAGTATGGTTGAATGGTAAAACCTTTGTACAATAAATCTTTCTTAGATAAATTTTGTAGTAACCACCAAACGCTTTCAATATACTTGTTATCGTAAGTGATGTAAGGGTCGTTCATATCAACCCAATAACCCATCTTAGCGGTTACATCTTCCCACTTATCAGTATATTTCATTACCTCTTTACGGCAAGCTTTATTATAATCTTCAACCGAAATATATTTTGCGGAATTTTTGTTACCAATATCTTCTTTAGTAATTCCTAAAGATTTTTCAACACCAAGCTCAATAGGCAAACCGTGAGTATCCCAACCTGCTTTACGTTTTACTTGAAAGCCTTGTAAGGTTTTATAACGACAAAAAATATCTTTAATCGTACGCGCCATCACGTGGTGAATGCCTGGCATACCATTTGCGCTTGGTGGTCCTTCGTAAAACACCCAAGGTGTTTTGCCTTCGCGTGTTGAAATTGATTTTCCGAAAGTTTCTTTTTCTTTCCAGTATTGTAAAATGTCTTTACTTATTTGTGATAAGTTTAGTTGGTTGTATGTAGGGTACTTTTTCATGGTATCATTTTATTATTTAACCGCAAAGTGTAAAAAGTTTTTCGCAAAGAACACCAAGAGGCTTTTTCCTTTTTTATTTAAAAAGGAAAGCGAATTTAAGAAAAAAATCGCTCTGTTCAACTCTAAAAAATCTCTGTGCTCTCTGTGCCTCCGTCGTGAAACTAACCTAATTTTCCCATTTGTTTGAGCTTGCTTTCAAAAGAAAAAGCGATGGTTTTTGCCCTAAAAATGGCTTTTTCAGCATTTTCTCCTGAAAAATGCGAATTAACGGTGTTTTCGAAGGTGTTTAACCAAATTTCAAAATGTTCGGCTTTTAAAGGCAAATTAACGTGTTTATCAAATACATTGGTGGTGTAGCCTTCTTTATCCAACAATACAAACTCCCAAAAAGCAATCATGTGAGGCATATGTTTTTCAAAATCCACATGCTCAAAAACAGGTTTTACCTCTTCATTTAAGAGTAAATTGGAGTAAAAATTCTTTACTAAAAGTTCAACGTCTGAGGAATTGGTGATGTCTTGTTTCATTTAGTAAAAGTGGTATGCAATTGTGAATCCACCAAATTTATATCCTATAAAATAGGATTTCAATGGTCCAACATAGGTTTGGTAGTGTTCTGAAAAATAGCTTTTGATATATTGAATGTTTAATAAAAATCCAACAGATAAAGTTTTATTGGAACTGAGGTGAAAGTTTTTTTCTAATCCAGATTGAAAATGCATACTTCCATTTCCATAATCCTTTGGCATTGAGCTTGGCAGCCATGGTTCATTAATATCATCATATCTTTTTCCCAATGTACATCCTCCACCTATTTTAAAATAAAATTCATTTGCTTTTTTATTCAATTTTGGTTTTAACATTAACCCAATAGGAAATAAATTTGCGAATGCCCATCTATTATATCCTACATAAAACTGTATAGAAAAATTTGATTTTACGCTCCAATCAGCGTTTATATAAGCACCTATATTATAATTTTGATTAAAATTTTTAAATTCTGACTGTTTATAGTTACCAGTCATTATTTTATAATATCCTATACCATACATAGTATTGAGTGAAGGATAGAATTTGATACTCTGCTTGAAAACAGGCTTTAAAACCGTAGAGTCTTGGCCAAAACCACTTATTGATAAAAATAAAAAAGTAACACTAAAAATTATGACAATTACTTTGTTATTCATGTAACAAAGATAGTTTACTTTTTCTTACAAACCTGAATGGTGTGACTAATTCCCACATTGTCAATTTGCTCAATAATTTGGAACCCAGCTCGGTCGATTAGTCTGTTAAACACAGCACTGTCGTACATTTGGCTATTTCCATTGGCAATATTGGTAAAGTATAAAGATGTCATTTGTAAACTAAAAGCACCTGGTTCAAATTTTTGACGGTCCCAAAAAGTTTCCATAATGTAAATATTTCCATCATCTGAAATAGCCTCATGGCAACGTTTTAAAATACTTACAATTTCATCTTCGCTAAAACAATCTAAAAACTGGCTCATCCAAATAGCATCTGGTCCTTTTGGGAAACGCTGAGCATCATCTAAAATATTAATCGGATAATAGTTTACTCTTTCTGAAAACGATGTTTTAGCTACATTTTCTTTGGCCATCGCTAACTGACCAGGTAAATCTAAAATGGTCACTCTCACATCAGGATTATAATTCATGCATTTTAATGTGAATTTTCCTGTGTTTCCGCCTATATCCAAAATATGTTTTGGTTTACGCTTAAAAAGCTGTTCAAGTGCTTGGTCAAATGAGCCATCCGAATAATAATGATCAAATGCAAACCAACTATCTTGTATGGGTTTTGGTAAATGTGCTAAGCCTTCGTAAACCGTTGGCCAGTTGCCCAACACTTTTAAACCTGTTGGTTTTCCTTCTTTAATACTATCGGTTAATGTAAACATTCCCTCATAACACACATCGTTGGTAAAATCCATATTAACACGTGTCATACGGTCGTTTAAAATAAATAAACCCGTTTTAGTGATGGTATATTTGTCGTCGTTTTTAATCACTAAACCTATTCCCAAACCAGCTTCTAACAGTACTCGAACCCCATATTCAGATAACTTCAGTTTGGTATATATTTCCTCTAAAGTAACACCATTAACTCCTGCATCCTCCACCATTGTTAAAATACCTAAATCTCTTAGCGATTTTGTGGCTTGAAAAACAATAGGTGCAAAAGCAATAAATTGAGCATTAGTAATGGCTTCAAAGGCTGATTTAGTATCTTTAGTAAAAAAATTCATGAGCTAGTAATAATCTATTTCTGTATTAAAAAGCACCAAAATAACGAAAAGATTAAACATTTTTTATTTTTTATTAATTTAAATCAAAATACTCATAAATGGGTATACATATTTGTTTGTAATATTGTAAATTGCACACACAATTATGGTAAAGATAGGAGACAAGAAAATATCGGCAGATGATTTTTATAAGGTTTTAATTAATAATCTAGAGCTACAATTAGATGAAGAAGCCTTAAGAAAAGTATACAGAAGTCATTACTTTTTAAAAGAGTTTACTCGCGAAAAATTAATTTATGGTATTAATACTGGTTTTGGGCCTATGGCACAGTACCGTATCAACCATGACGATCAAATGAAATTACAGTACAATTTGATTCGTAGTCATTGTTCGGGAGCAGGTAATCCAATACCTGAAATTGATTGCAAAGCGGTAATGTTGGCTCGATTAAATACTTTAATGCAAGGTTATGCAGGTATTCATCCAGATGCATTAGTCTTAATTAAAGATTTAATCAACAAAAATATTTCCCCAGTAATATATGAACACGGCGGGTTAGGTGCTAGTGGCGATTTAGTTCAATTAGCTCACTTAGCATTAACACTAATAGGAGAAGGAGAAGTATATTACAACGGTGTGATAACTAGCACTGCCGAAGCATTTAAAAAAGAAAATATTACTCCAATGGAAATTCATATTCGTGAAGGTTTAGCCTTAATGAATGGAACATCTGCCATGAGTGGTATCGGTATGCTAAATGTAATTTATGCAGAAAACTTAATGAATTGGAGTTTATTGGCATCAGCAACTATTATGGAATTAGTGCAGAGTTTTGATGACCATTATTCTACTCCATTAAATGAAGTGAAACACCACTACGGACAAAACGCTGTATCACGCGCGCTGCAAGAAACTTTAAAAGATAGTAAATTAGTTAAAAGCCGAGAAGAGCATCACTACAATCAAAAAGTTGAAGTAGATGTACTGGTAGAAAAAATGCAGGAGTACTACTCTATACGTTGTGTACCGCAAATTGTTGGCCCCATTGTAGATACTGTAAATTATGCCAAAGAAGTTTTAATTAACGAAATAAATTCAGCCAACGATAATCCAATTGTAGATTGGGAGCGCAAAAATGTATATCATGGCGGAAACTTTCATGGAGATTACGTTGCCTTAGAAATGGATAAATTAAAAATTGCCATCACTAAATTATCCATGTTAGCGGAACGACAATTAAACTTTTTATTAAATAATAAACTAAACAATATTCTTCCGCCATTTGTTAATCATGGTGTATTAGGTTTAAATTTAGGCATGCAAGGTGTTCAGTTTACAGCTACTTCAACAACTGCCGAAAACCAGACTTTATCAAATCCTATGTATGTGCATAGTATTCCTAGCAATAATGATAATCAGGATATTGTGAGCATGGGAACTAACGCATCATTAATTTGCAAAAAGGTGATTTTAAATAGTTATGAAGTTTTAGCGATTGAGTGGATGACCATTTTACAAGCCATTGATTATTTAAAAATGCAAGATAAACTATCAACAAAATCAAAAGATGCTTACGAAAAATTGCGTAAAGTGTTTCCTTGTTTTGTTGAAGACTCTGTCAAATACAAAGATGTTAAAGCGGTTAGAGATTTTATATTTTATAATCATATTGAAATTTTATAAATAAATCGAGTTTGTCAGCCTGAGCGGAGTCGAAGGCAAGCCGATAAAAAGTTCTAGACTACGCTCGAACTGACAAAATTAAAACTATGGAATACGCACTAGTTACAGGAGGAAGCAGAGGTATTGGTAAAGCTATTTGTTTACGATTAGCCGATATGGGCTACAACATTATTATTAATTACACTTCAAATGATGAAGAGGCATTAAAAACACAGGCCTTAGTAAAAGAAAAAGGAGTTGATGCGGTATTAATGAAATTTGATGTTAGCTCAACCGCTGATACAGATGCTCATGTGGAAAAATGGATCAACGATAATAAAGAAAAATCAATTGCTGTTTTAGTTAATAATGCTGGTATTAGAAGAGATAATATCATGGTTTTTATTAGCCCTGAAGATTGGCATAGAGTTTTAGACATAACAGTTGATGGCTTTTACAACGTTACACGTCATGTAGTAAAAAGCATGCTAAGCAAACGCAAAGGACGTATTGTAAATATTGTTTCTTTATCAGGATTAAAAGGAATGCCAGGACAAACAAATTATTCCGCTTCTAAAGGCGCTATTATTGCAGCCACTAAATCATTAGCGCAAGAAGTTGGTAAACGAGGTATCACAGTAAATGCGGTGGCTCCTGGTTTTATTAAAACGGATATGACACAAGACATTAATGAAGCTGATTACAAAGGCATGGTGCCAATGAATAGATTTGGAGAACCTGAAGAAGTAGCTGGTGTGGTTGCTTTTTTAGTTGGCAAAGATTCAAGTTATGTTACAGGACAAGTAATTTCAGTAAACGGAGGGCTATATAGCTAGTTATTAATTTTTAGTTCTTAGTTTTAATATTAAGAATTAAGAACTCAACACTAAAAACTAAAAAAAGAATGAACAGAGTAGTTATTACAGGAATAGGGGCTTGGTCATGTTTAGGCAAAAATGTTGACGAAGTAAAAAACTCTTTATTTGCAGGTAAATCAGGTATCGGATTTGATCAAGTTAGAAAAGATATGGGCTATCGTTCTGCCTTAACTGGCATTGTAGAAACTCCCGTTTTAAAAGGCATATTAGACAGAAGAGCAAGAGTGAGCATGGGGCAACCAGCAGAATATGCATACATGGCTACTTCCGAGGCATTACGTATGGCTAATATGGATCCTGATTGGATTGCTAATCAGGAAGTAGGTATTATTTATGGTAATGATAGCGTAGCTCAATCTACCATGGAGGCTATTGATACAGTGAGAGCAAAAAAAGATACCACACTTGTTGGTTCTGGAGCAACTTTTCAATCGATGAATTCAACCGTAACCATGAATTTATCAACCATCTATAAATTAAAAGGAATTAACTTCACCCTAGCAGCAGCATGTGCAAGTGGATCTCATTCAATTGGGATGGCTTATTTATTAATTCGTACTGGCTTGCAACATCAAGTAATTTGCGGCGGAGCTCAAGAAGTAAATCCCTTTACGTTTGGTAGCTTCGATGGATTAAGTGCTTTTTCAATTCGCGAAAATGAACCAACAAAGGCTTCTCGACCATTTGATAAAGATAGAGATGGACTAGTGCCAAGCGGAGGTGCAGCAACCGTTATCTTAGAAAGTTTAGAATCGGCACAAAAACGTGGTGCTAAAATACTTGCCGAAGTAACAGGTTATGGTTTTTCGAGTAATGGAGAACACATCAGTAACTCAAGCGTAGATGGTCAAGTTCGTTCATTAGCTATGGCATTAAAAGACGCAGGATTACAAGCAAAAGATATTGATTATATAAATGCACACGCTACCTCAACGCCAGGTGGAGATAGAGTTGAAGCTCAGGCAATTCACCAATTGTTTGGCGATTGCAAAACACCTGTTAGTTCTACGAAATCTATGACTGGTCACGAATGTTGGATGGCGGGCTCTAGCGAAATTGTTTACTCACTATTAATGATGCAAAACGATTTTATAGCCCCAAATATTAATTTCGAAAATCCAGATGAGGATTCGCAAAAAATAAACATTATTGCTCAAACTAAGCAAACCCCGTTAAACACCATTCTATCCAATTCATTTGGCTTTGGTGGGACAAATTCTACTTTGATAATTAAAAAATTTGCCTAATTTTGTATATTAAATCAAAAATAATACAGAAAGGCTAGTATCATGACACAAGAAGAAATTACAAAGACCGTAAATGGTTTTTTAGTTGAAGAATTTGAAGTAGATGAATCAAAAATTATACCTGAAGCTAACTTACGCGACACTTTAGAGCTTGATAGTTTAGATTATGTGGATTTAGTAGTGGTTATCGAAAGCCATTTTGGTTTTAAAGTTGTTGGAGAAGATTTCTTAAACATTCATACGTTCCAAGATTTTTACAATTATTGCTACACAAAAGTGCAAGAAAAAGCGGTAGCTTAATTTTATCATATTTTAAAATTTATAAAACAAAACACTATGTGTTTTGTTTTTTTATTTAAATACATTTACAACATGGCTAATCAAAATAAATGGGACGGACAATCACAAGCACGGGTTTTAGGTTTTAAAATCTTTGTGTTTATCCTCAATAACTTTGGATTAAACCCTGCCTACTTTATTTTACGTTTTGTTGCCTTTTATTACTTTTTATTTACCAAACAAAATAAATACATCAGAGATTATTTTATCAAAGCTCATGGCTATACGTCTATCAAAGCTCGCTTAGCAGTTTATAAAAACAATTTTTTATTAGGGCAAACTATTATTGATAAAGTTGCCGTAATGGCGGGCGCAAAAGCTCCATTTACTGTAATTCATAAAAATGGCGATATGCTCGACGAACTTACAACTATTGGGAAAGGCGGTATTTTAGTGAGTGCGCATATTGGAAATTGGGAAGTAGCAGGTCAGGGACTAAACAGACTAGGAACGGCTTTTAATATTTTGATGTATTCTAACGAAAAAGAAGAGATTAAGAAATACATGGATGGCGTTATGAAAAATAAAAAAATAAACATCATTGCCATTGATGAAGAAACAAAAAGTCATATTATAGAACTTCATAAAGCCTTTAGCAATAACGAACTAGTAGTTATGCATGGCGATAGATATAGGGACGGTGCTAAAACATTAACCGCAAATTTTTTTGGAAGACCAGCTAAGTTTCCTGCCGGACCATTTATCATGGCTGCTAAATTTGGTGTGCCTTTATGTATTGTTTTTGCTGTAAAAACAGATAAACATACCTATCAATTTTCAACCGAAAAACCGATACAAGTAGCAAGAGTTAGAGGAGAAGAACAACTTGAAAAAGTTTGTCAAGAGTTATTATTACAATATGTTGCCGAAGTTGAAAAGATGGCAAAAGCCTATCCTCATCAATGGTTTAACTATTACGACTTTTGGAAACTGTAATTATATTTTTGTTTCAAGCCACTGAACGTAATTAATAAGCCCTGTTCCTTCTCTAATTAATTCAAACTTCTTGATAAAGTTTTTGATATATGTTTTTAATGGTCTCCAACGATATTGGTGTGTGTTTAAAAACAAATCAACTAATTCGCACATTAAAATGTCAATTTTTATACTCTCTTTTTCTTTAACTTCAGAAATAAGTTTTTGTAAATGCGTGAGCTGTTTTTCACATAATTCATAGTCTTCCATCTCCACTCTATTTATTAATTCAAAAACGTGCAGCTTAATTATAAAAGATTTGTCGAGCGATTTAAAATGTTGCGAAACATACATTTGACTAAAAAATTTGCTGGCTTGTTTATATTTTTTTAAATCAAAATTTAAAATGGCTAAGTTGTTTAATACATAAAAATATTGATTTGGATTACTCTTAATTTGTTTTTCGTTTTGAGCTTCTTCTAAAGTATCAATGGCCTTTAAAGCATTTGTTTTACTGTAATTATTTACTAAAATATTATAATAATAAAAAATATAATTATTGTAAAGCATTTTATCGAACTCAAAAATTGCTTTGTGTAAAACAGCAGCATATTGAATTGCCTGTGAGTGATTGTTTATCATATATGAAGCATTACACAAATACACTAACAATTGTATTTTTATCTCATGGGTTTGCTTATTAAATAACTTATCGTTTTCAAATTCAACTAAGCAAGATTTTAAATAAGACTCAAGAGAATTATAATCTTTAAGCAATAACATTAAACGACTTAAATTTTGAAAAATTTTAATTCGTAATTGTACACTGTTTTTTACATAAGAAAGTTTAATGGTGTTCTTTAAAGTATGATTTAACCAGCTCGTAATTTCTTTTTTAGATGCTAAGTTTTGCGTAGTTTTTACTTCATGAGAAAGGACTGCTAAATTGTTTTCTAGATCTTGTAATAATTTTAAACGCTGACTATTTTCATTTCTTTTTTCAATAATTTTTACTGGACTTTCATTTATATTCTGAATCGACATGCGTACCATTTGTTCATAGATAGATTCAAGCATTGCAAAATCCTCTTTTTCAATTGCTCGTCGTTCAGCTAATTTTAAATAGTGAGAGGATAAATCATATTGTTGTTTGCCACTAAAAATCTTAGCCAAACCTATTAAATGTAAAATATCTATTTCAGTTTTTTTGTGGTTTAAGTTTGACAAAACAATGCCAATATCATCCACAATTTTGTTTTTGAGTCTGTAATATTTAGTGTCAGGTTTTTGCGCTTTATACACCATTTTAAAATGGTATTTATCCGATTCTTCTGGTTGCTTCTTAATCGAATCGAATAACTCAATATCCTTTCTATCATTGAAATTATGAGTTCTTTTGGTGTAGAGTTTATAACTTTTTAGCTCTTCCTTTTCTAAGGACTTGATTAAAGTTTGTAAAATATCCATAATATGAGTATGTAATAAAATATAAAAGTAATTTAATATTAGTGAATATTTTAATTAATTTTAGATAACAAAACATCATATTATGAAACGTATTTTAATTATATTATTTGTTTTAGACGGGCTCATGTCTTATGGGCAAGCTAAACTAGATGTGTTTTCCAGTTTTTCGCTTACGCCTGTTGGTGCCAATTCACCTAGTAGTCCAGTAACCTACTCTACAACCGTTAGTTTATATGTTAATATTCGTAATTCTGGGAATACTTCTTTTAATGGAACTTTTCAAGTTATTACAAAACGTGATACTCTTAATGGAATAATTTTGGATACTGTATCAATAACTCAAACAATTATTGCTGGCGGGGGAACTAGCACAATCATAACTTTTACGCCATCTCCTGGATCAAATGCTTTTAAATCGGCAGGCAATGGTAATACTATTGTTGTTTGGCCTTTAATTGTTAGCGGTGGTGGAACAAACGGAGATAGCTTAAGAGAAGTTATCTGGGTAAACGATAACACAAGTGTTTTTGAATTTGAAAAAAATCAGTTTAAAATATACCCAAATCCTGTTATAAATAATTTGACTATTAAACCTATTAATAACATCAATTATAAAAAATTAATAGTGTATGATCTGTTTGCTCGAAAAGTAAAAGAAACGGCATTTAAACAAGATGTTGATGTATCTGATTTAATTCCTGGTTCATATTGGATGATCATTTACTCTGAAGACAAATCCTATAGAGTTAGTTTTATAAAAGAATAAAGTAACATAATAACAAAAAAAGAGCGAACCTAATGTTTCGCTCTTTTTTTGTTATATAACATATATTTTGAACGTGTAATAATAATTTATAAAATAAACCATAATAAATGTAATTTAATAGAATACTAATATTTTGAACATGTAATAATTTAGAATTATAGATTTATTTTTTAATATCCACGTATTACATTTGTATCAGATAATAACAATTTATATATAACGATATGAAAACAACAATTACAAAAAAAATAATAGCATTAGCACTTAGTGTTTTTTCTATTGCCGCATTAGCTCAGTGCCCAACAGTTACAGGGCTTACTCCTACTTATGGCGCTAACGGATCTGTAACAATAACTCCAACAATTTCTGGGTTTATAAATCCGGTGCAAACAACTTATAATTGGCAAATCCCTTGGGGTAATGCAACAACCACAATGTCTGGACCACAATTAGGCTGCACGTTTCCAGTAAACGGCACATATTCAGTATGTTTAAACGTTTCTGATTCATCAGGAACTTGTCCTGCTGCTAATTATTGTGGTTATGTATTCATAACAAACAGTACAGCGCTTTGTAATGCTTCTTTTACTTCATATTCCGACAGTAATTGTGTAACTCATTTTGTAAACTCAACTACTGGAACAAATGTTACTTACCAATGGTACGACATGAGCAATGGTTTCAATTTATTTAGCACACAAGCAAACCCAACTAATACATTTCCTAACGGTACTTATTTAATTGGTTTATATAGTTATTCTAATGGCGCATTTTGCGATTCGGCAACACAAGTCGTTACAGTAAACTGTGCAGGTGGAAGCACAAATACAGCATGTCAAGCTTCTTTTTATTCATACACAGATTCTAACTGCGTAACAAACTTTGTTAATACATCAACGGGCGTTAATATTACTTCAAGCTGGACAATTAATAATGTTTGTTATCCTCCTTCTGGTTCTAATTTAAGCATTGCGCTTCCTGCTGGAACTTATCCCGTTGTATTACAAACCTATTCAAATGGTGTGTTCTGTGATTCAACATATCAAACCATTACGGTAAATTGCGCTGGTGGCGGAACAACAACTCCTACTGGCTGTAGTGTTAATTCTCAGTTTTATGTATTTGCTGATTCAACCAATACAGGAAATTACTTTGCTTACAATTTATCATCTGGTTCTGGTGCATTATCTTACTTATGGGATTTTGGTGATGGAACAACATCTACACAACAATATCCTTTCCACCAATATGTTACTCCTGGTCATTATGTAATTTGCTTAACAACTACAGCAACATATACAGCCGCTTTAGGAGGAACAACCACTTGCAGCGATACATATTGTGACTCATCAAGCGTACAACGTATGGCGGCAGGATTTTTAATGAGTCAGGTCAATGTTATTCCACAAACAGCGGCAGGTATTAAGCAATCCGATATTTTAACCAAGTTAAACACTTATCCAAATCCTATGACAGATGTATTAACTGTTGAAGCATCTACAAAAGACAACGGTAAATTAAACTACGTATTAATAGATGCTTTAGGAAGAATTGTATTATCTGGAAGTATTGAAAACTCAAAAGCTACTATAAACACAAGCGCTTTAGAGAAAGGTTTTTATGGCTTAAGTATTACTAATGAAAAAGGAAGTTCATTAAAAGCTGTAAAATTAGTGAAGTAATATATAATTGTTTAGTTGAAAACGCCTCGCAAAAATTGCGAGGCGTTTTTTTGTATATAAATCCACAAAAAAGCCCGATATGAATTCATATCGGGCTTTTTAATATTAAGTGAGTAAATTATTAAATCACTATTTCATCCAACTCTTTATTTAAGAAGTGATACTCCATAAATGAATAGCTGTCTGATTTTATAACCTTAATCCATTGTTTATATTCAAAATACCATTTCCATTGAATGCTTCTAAACAATCCTTTTTGTTTCAGGTAACCTTCAATATATGGATGCACGCAAAGCGTTATATCTTTTGCGTTTTGTTCTTTAATAATAAAACGTAAGGCATTTTCAATTTGTTCAACAAATAAAATACTTGGCTGAACTTTGCCACTACCATTACAGCTTGGACAACTTTCAAGCACTTCTACATTTACCTCTGGGCGTAAACGTTGACGAGTAATTTGAATTAAACCAAATTTACTTGGAGGTAAAATGTTATGACGAGCTCTGTCTGATTTCATTTCTTCCTTCAGCTTATCAAACAATAGTTTTCTGTTGTCGGGATTATGTAAATCAATAAAATCAATCACAATAATACCACCCATATCACGTAAACGTAACTGGCGAGCAACCTCAACAGCTGCTTCTAAATTTACCTCTAAGGCATTTTCTTCTTGTGATTTATCGCTCTTAGCTCTGTTGCCGCTATTTACATCAAATACGTGTAATGCCTCTGTATGTTCAACCACTAAGTAAGCACCACTTTTCATAAATACTGTTTTTCCAAACAGTGATTTAATTTGGCGATCAATTCCAAAATTATCAAAAATAGGAACCTTACCAGTATAGTGTTTTAAGATATCAACCTTGTCAGGAGAAATAGTTTTGATATAAGATTTTAAATCATCAAACACTCTTTCGCTATTTACATGTATAGCATTAAAAGAGGCATTTAAAAAATCTCTTAAAATGGCATTGGTTCTATCAACCTCACCTAACAAACGAGCAGGTGGCTCAGATGTTTGCAATGCTTTAAAACACTCATCCCATTTGTTTACTAAATCCGCAACATCTCCTTCAATATCAGAAACTGATTTTCCTTCAGCCACTGTACGAACAATAACTCCAAAGTTTTTTGGTTTAATGCTTTGTATTAACGCTTTTAATCTGTTTTTTTCTTCGCTACTTCTAATTTTTGAAGAAACAGAAACTTTGTCAGAAAAAGGGATTAATACAATGTAACGTCCAGCAATAGAAATTTCAGTTGTAATCCTTGGGCCTTTTGATGAAATGGGTTCTTTAGCAACTTGAACCAAAACATATTGTCCTGGTTTTACTGCTTCGTTAATTTTCCCGTCTTTATTAATGTCACCTTCGTTTTTAAAGTACATTAAATTGCTTACATTCTGTTTACCAGAACGAACTGCATCCACGTATTTAAATAACGAGTTGGCCTGAGGGCCTAAATCTAAATAATGCAAAAATGCATCTTTCTCGTATCCTACATCTACAAAGGCTGCGTTAAGTCCGGTCATTACCTTCTTAACTTTTCCTAGGTAGATATCGCCTACCGAAAATTTAATGTTATTTTTTTCTTTATGCAGTTCTATTAAACGTTTGTCGTTTAATAGTCCTATAACAACTTCGTTAGGCGTAGAATTTATTACTAGTTCTACGTTCACTTTAAAATAGTTTTAATTTATATATAATAACATTATTGATTGCACAACAAACCAATTATAGTTTTGAGCAAACAATAACATACACAAATAACACAAACGGTAAGACTATTAGTCCTTCCGTTTGTGTGAGTTTTTTTTGAAAAATCTAATTAGCTATGCTAATTATTTTTTCTTATGACGGTTTTTTCTCAAACGTTTTTTGCGTTTGTGTGTCGCCATTTTATGTCTTTTTCTTTTCTTTCCGCTTGGCATAATCCTTAGGTTTTAAAAAATTTATATTAGTTTAATTATTTTTTTAATTGTTCGATGTATTTCAGTACTTCTTTTTTTGCCATCGCATCATCGGTTACGCTAGCATATTTTTCCAACATTTCTATTGTTTTGTTTTTTTGACCTTGTTGCTCATACGCGTCTGCTAAATGCAAATAAGCTTCAATATATAATGGATCAATTTTTAATACATTATTAAAACGCTTAATAGCTTTATCCCATTGTTGAGATTTAACTGAGAAAAAAGCAAATGTCAACTGAAGCTTAACATTGTTACTGTCTGTTTTTTCAACTTCTCGCAACATGCCAATTCCTTTCATTGGATCTTTTCCTTCTTCTACAAAACAAGCAGCTAATTGTATTTTAGCATCTACGTTTTTTGCATCTTTTGTAATCGCTTTCTCATAACAACGAATAGCGCTTTGGTACAAAGCTGGTATTTCGTTATTGTCGTTTATAAAGCGAACTGCATAATAGTAGCGATCTCCCGCCTTTGTATAGCCCAACGAGTTGTTTGTTCTATCAGCAATTTGTTCTACAAAATACGCCGCAAAATCTGGTCTTTTTTGTTTATCCCAAAACTGAACCACAGGAACAAAAGCAGTGTCAACTGATGATTTTTTTGCGCTTGCTAATAATGCATCATAGGCTGTTTTTTCTTCCAACTTCAGAGACTTTGTAGCCATGGTAATAAACGTTTCTAAACTAACTGTTTGATTAGCTTGAGAAGGCATACTACTCTTGGTTTCTAATTTCCCTGAGTGTGTTTTGGGTGCAATAAATAAAAGAACGAATAAAACAGCAGCTGTTAATAGTATTCCAATCTGTGTTTTACGAGCAAGTGTCATTATTCAACTTGTTTATTATCTAATGGCTCAGCCACTTTTACATTACGTTTTACTCTTTCGCTAAAAGTTTTAGCTGGTTTGAAAGCTGGAATAAAATGAGCTGGAATAACCACTGTTGTGTTTTTTGAAATATTACGGCCAACCTTCTCAGCACGTTTTTTTACTACAAAAGTTCCAAACCCACGTAAATACACATTCTTTCCTTCAGTCATAGAGGTGCGAATAGATTTCATGAATGCCTCCACGGTTGTTTGCACAACTATCTTTTCAATACCTGTTTTTTCTGAAATTTCGTTTACTATATCTGCTTTAGTCATTTACAAAATATTTATAATCAGCGATTTAAAATTAAAAATCGGGCTGCAAAGATATGCTTTTTATTGTAAATCAAAAATTTACTGCGTTTTTTTTGAATTTTTTCTTCAAACTTTGCTTTTCATTCATTTTCAATTCAACACTCAAGTATTAATATAGCAGGTCTCAAAAATTACAAATTCTCTTAAAAATAAGTCAAATCCAAGGCTATATGAAAGCTATTTAGCCTATTTTGAGTATATTAGCACTCTATATCATTTATGAAAGAATTTTTTGAATACATCAAGTCAAAAGTGTTTTTAAAGCATTTAGCGCTTTCTATCATTAGTTTAGCTGTTGTATTGTGGATATTGTTTAAATTATTAGCAGTATACACTCACCACGGCGAAACAGCTGAAGTTCCTGATTTTAAAGGGAAAGCAATATCTGAATTAGACAAATTTGTTGCTGATAAAAATGTGGGTTATTTAATTATTGATAGTATTTATAGCCCAGAAGAAGTTCCTGGCATTGTTATTAAACAAGATCCAGAGGCAAAATCGTTGGTAAAACACAATAGAATTATCTATTTATACGTTACTAGTACTCAAGCTCCGCAAATGGCTATGCCAAAATTAGTTGACAGAAGTACCAGACAAGCCGTTTTTATGATTGAAAGTTATGGCTTAAAAGTAGGTAAAATCACTGAAATTACTGGAGATTGCAAAGGCTGTGTGTTGGAACAATATTTTAACGGTAAAAAAATTATGCCAGGTGATGCTATAAAGAAAGGAAGTAAAATTGATTTGACTGTTGGTAGAAAAGAAGAAGACTACTCATCTATCCCTTCCGACTCTGTTGCAACAGCTACAAATCCTGAAGAAAATTAATCGCATTAATAATGACTTTAAAAAAAATTATACACAAAGCAGTTTTTGTTTTACTTTGTTTACTTAGCATTTCCTTATCGGCTCAGGAACAATTAAAGCCTTTAAGCGGAAACTTAAAATTATCTGCTATTTCAAATAAACCTGCATCAAATAAAAAAACGGCAAGTCTTACACCTATAAACTTACCTTTTTTTGACGACTTTTCATATGCCTATAAAACACCCTATCCTTCTACAAATAATTGGATCGATTCAAATGTGTACATAAATACTGGATTCGCAATAGCTCCTATCTCGTTAGGTGTAGCAACTTTTGATGGATTGAATAAAAAAGGAGCTCCCTATAATGCGAGTCTTCCAGTTAGCTATTCTGGTTTAGCAGATACATTAACCTCTAGATACATTAATTTAGAAGTTACTACAACCCACACATATGTTACTACAGATAGTATTTATTTGAGTTTTTATTATCAAGCAGAAGGAAGAGGCGATAATCCCGAACCAAACGATTCTTTGTCAGTTGATTTTTGGAAACCTCGCCAACATAAATGGAAAAAAGTTTGGGGTGTAAAAGGTTATAATCCAAGCGCAACAGATACAAACTTTTACCGAGTTCGCATACCAATTGCGGATACATGTTACTTAGACAGTTTATTTAAATTTCGTTTTAGAAACAATGCTACCATCACTGGAAGCCTTGATCATTGGCATGTTGACTATGTTCAAATTAAGGATAATTACCTTTATTCTGACTCTATATTAAATGATGCATCCTTTGCCTATATGCCAACTTCTTTTCTTAAAAACTACTCTGTTATTCCATATAGGCAGTATAATGGTTCAGTAGAAATGGGAACTGGATTTAGGAATTATTTAAGAAATAATTTTAATATAGATAAGTTTGCCACATATTCATATTATGAAAAAGATGAGTTTGGAACCCCACTTGCAACAGATACCTACAGCACATTTGGCAATCCTGGATTCTCTCCTTTTACAACTAGCGGATACTATACAAATCCAAATGTGAGTAGTGCCGCAACACCTGTATTTACAATACAACCATTTCCTACAACCTTCTCTGATTCTACATTTTTTACTTTTAAACACGTTCTCAAAACCTCTGCCGACTCAAGAGTAGAAAATGACACCTTGGAATACATTCAAAAATTTTCTAACTACTACGCCTACGATGATGGTACTGCTGAACAGGCATATTATCTAAATACATACGGAGCTAAAACAGCTATGCGATTTACTTTAAATGTTATAGATACCCTTAAATCTGTTCGGATATTTTTTGATCCAATTATTGATGAAGGTACTATAGCTCAATCATCATTTAGATTAATGGTATGGGCAGCAGGAAGTAATGGCCCTGGAAATGTTATATTAAAAGACAGTTTAATTTATCCTACTTATTTACCAGGCTCTTACAACTTAATGCCAACTTATAATTTAACGAGTTGCTTACCTCTTGGAGTTGGCACATACTATATTGGTATGCAACAAACAACCAACAAAGCATTAAACATAGGATTTGACAGAAACACCGACCATAAAGATGCATTATACTACGACATTGGAAACGGTTGGGTTCAATCGGCAATTCCAGGTTCGTTAATGATTAATCCTGTTATGGGATGCACCTACCCTGCTCCAGTAGGTGTAAAAGAAAATTCGAAAAATGATTATGTAAACATATTTCCTAATCCTGCTCAGAATAAAATTACAATCAGTTATCCTGGTAATCAGTTAAATAATGCAACTGTTGAGATTGTATCTTCATTAGGACAAGTTGTTTATTCATCAACAATAATTAGTAACGAGCAAATAGATGTCAGTTCTATTTCTAATGGTTTATATTTTATACACATAAAATGTAATGGCTTAAACGTTAGTCCTAAAAAGTTAATTATTTCGAGATAACATGGCAGAAGATATAGAAGAAGTTGAATCTGGTGAAGAAGAGAAAGAACTTTACGAACATCACAACATAAAGGTTGAAAAAGGCCAAGTTATGATGCGAATTGATAAATTTTTAATGATTCGTGTTCAAAATGCTACGCGTACTAAATTACAACAAGCCTGCGATGCAGAATGTATTTTAGTAAATGGAAAGCCTGTGAAATCAAGTTATAAAATTAAACCACTTGATGAGATTTCCATTTTAATGACAACGCCTCCGCGTGATGTTGAAGTGGTTGCCGAAGATATTCCTATTAATGTGGTTTACGAAGATGATTATGTGTGTGTTGTGAATAAAGAACCTGGTATGGTAGTACATCCTGCTTACGGACACTACACTGGCACTTTAGTTAATGCACTAGCTTATCGATTTAAAAACCTTCCATCGTCCAAACAAAAATTAGCAGATGGTTTAACAATTGATAGACCTGGATTAGTACATCGTATTGATAAAAACACCTCTGGTATTATTATCATTGCTAAAACCGAATTGGCAATGACGCGTTTAGCAAAAGATTTTTTTGATAGAAATTTAGATAGAAAATATATTGCTATTGTTTGGGGTGATGTAAAAGAAGATAGTGGAACAATTACCTGCAATGTAGCTCGCGATTTAAAAAACAGAAAAGTTATGGCTTGTTTCCCAGATAGTGATCATGGAAAACACGCTGTAACGCATTATAAAGTTCTAGAGCGATTTGGATACGTTACTGTAGTAGAGTGTAAATTAGAAACAGGACGCACGCATCAAATTAGAATTCACATGAGGCATTTGGGCCATCCATTATTTAACGATAATGAATATGGCGGAGATAGAATTTTAAAAGGACTATCTAGTAATAAGTACAAACAGTTTATTGAAAATTGTTTTGAAATTTTACCGCGTCATGCACTACATGCAAAAACATTAGGCATTACACATCCAATTACAAAAGAACCTATCTTTTTTGATAGTGAGATACCAGATGATATGCAACAAGTTATTGAAAAGTGGAGAAAGTATTCTTATAAGTTTGAAGAAGAATAAAATTATTCTTTCACCCACATAAACACTTTTCCATTATCTCGGTATTGATCAAAATTTTTATCACAGGTTATAACGATAAAATCTATAAACGGTAATATCCCAAACACACCGCCAAGGCTAGCAATATAAGTAACTGGCACATACGGTTTTGTTCCTAAATAAATACGATGCAAGCCTACCATTCCAAACGGAAAGGGAAAAGCTAAAACAGCTGCTGTAATTTTTTTATTAAGTTTTTGTTTTTTGCGAAATAGTTGAAATATAGGATTTGGTTTTTTTTCTTCTACTGTAATATTCTCTGCAGAAATTACTGTAGCTGTGCTATCTAAAAAATATACAGTTAAAGTGTCTGTTTTTGAAAACAACACACTTGTAAAAAAAATAAATATAGCACTACATAAAAACCGCATCAATCATTATTCTTGTTTTAGTAATTTAATGTCAGAAATTAATTTAACTACAGCTACACTATCCGTACCATCATACATACCACGAATTCTTTTTTGAGCATCAACCAATATAAATAATTCGCTATGCAAAAACCCTTCTGCAGTTCCATCATCCTCTAAAGCATTTACTAAATAGCTGTATCTAGCCATATCATATATTGCTTTTTTATTTCCTGTAAGTAAATGCCATTTGTTTTTTATGGCTCCGTATGTCTGAGCATATCCATTTAAAACCTCAACACTATCATTTGATGGATTAACTGTGTGTGAAAGAATTAAAACAGACGGGTCTTTTTTAAATGCCTCTTGAACATGCACTAATTGCGAACTCATTTTTGGGCAAATACTTTGACAAGTTGCAAAGAAAAAATCAGCAACATATATTTTATTTTCAATCGTTTTCTCAGATACTGTGTCGTGATATTGATTGACAAATGCAAAAGGCTGAACAGTATGGTATATGGTATCTTTACCATCTGCTCCTGCTAATTTTTTTTCTCCTATAACAGGTAATAATAATTTTTTTGTTTCGGTGTTTGAGTTTTTACACCCTATTAATGCCAATAACAAAACTAAATATGTAAAACTAATTCTCATTATTTACTTTCAATTTTATTTGTTTTAAGTAATTGTTCTTTTTCTTCCTTCAATCTTAAATGTTGATACTCTTCTGTTAACCTTTTTATTTCAGAAATATATCTTGTGTCATAGTACCCTCTCACATGTCTGTTTTTATCAATTAAAACAAAGAAACTGTAATCTACATAATAAGGTTTCTTTTTAAAATAAGTATAGTTTAAACTATCAAATGATCTTGTATTCCAATAAGCATTTACAATATTATCATTGCCAATAGACAATTTTTTCATTTCTCCTAAACAAGTTGAATCATTTGGCCCATCGCAAGGAGTAACAATAACAAAAGGAATGAGTTTTATTTTATCTTTTTTAAACTGAACATATTCGCTTAAACCAGCCATTCTGTAATTATCTTTAGCATAAGACTGTTTAATAAAACAAACGGCATAAAGAGGGTATTTTACTGTATCAATTTCGAACTTATGTAAACCAATCGAGTCGTTTTTATCATTAGCTAAACTTTTAAATTCAGAAGCTACTTTATAAAAAACAGTGTCTTTTCCATTCAATGTTTTTGGACCATAGTAAGGTAACTTACTTGAGTTAATGGTTGTAAACTCTAAAATAATTTTAAGTAAAGCTGGAAATAAAAGGATGACAAAAAAAAGGAGTTTTTTATTCTTCATGAGCAAAGTTTATTGTTGTTTAAAAATCTCTATTTTTTAAACTTTCACTTATCTTTTCAGTTAAAGTCGTTTTAAATCTTTCTTTATGTGAGGCTCTCATACCTAAAAGAGGGATTTTGTCAGAATCGCTATCGTTATAAATTAATCTAACAGATAAATTAGATGTATCCTCAATCGCTTTTGAATCCAAATAATAAAACTCTTTATTATAAAGTAATGATTGTTTTATTTCAAATCTATCGTTGTATACTACTGCATAAGGGTGTACAATGAGCCATAATGCCTGCAAGGTTAAAGTTAATCCTGGAATACCTACGGCAGAGCCCCAGGGATTGACATCAATTAACATTTTAATAGCTAACCAGTCTATCAATATAGCAAATGCGGTTACACTAATTACAAGCAGAATACTGCGTTCAAAGTATTCTTTTGGTTCTTCGTCTTTGTTTTTCACAGCGTAAAGTTAAAAATTAAAATACTTTAACTTTTGTTTATTAAATATATTTTTTATACTTGTTGTAATAGAATAACGAATTTTTGTAACGTTTTGTAAATTATTACGTTACATAGGTAAAAACAAACACGATGCTCACTACATTAAAACATACTTTCCATAGGGCGCTATTCGTGTCTATTTTGGCTACAGGTTCTGTGTTTGCTCAAAACACACTAACAATAACTGACAATCCAGTTGCAGCAATGCTTGATAGCTTAGCTAATCAAAAGGTGCTTGAAAAAGCATTGGCAAAGCCAGTGTATCCAAAAGTTAACAAATTCAAGTATGCTGTTGACAGTGTACCTCGTTTTGAAGATTTCGTTTATGAAAGCCGTTTAGCAAAATTAGACGCAAATTCTCCTTTTGATTTAGTTTATAATCCTCATGTAAAAGGATTTATTGAGTTATACGCTGTGCGTAAGAGAGAACTAGTAAGTCGTGTTATGGGACTATCACAACTCTACTACCCTATGTTTGAAGAAGTATTTGACAAACATAATATTCCTTTAGAGTTAAAGCATTTAGCAGTAATTGAATCTGCATTGAACCCAAATGCCCGCTCAAGATGCGGCGCAACTGGTTTATGGCAATTTATGTATCCAACGGGTAAAATGTATGGCTTAAATGTGAATTCATACATTGATGAGCGTTCGGATGTTTATAAAGCTACTGAGGCCGCAGCCGAATACTTAAAAAGTTTATATGGTATGTTTGGCGACTGGCAAATGGTACTAGCAGCTTATAATGCTGGGCCTGGAACAATTAGTAAAGCTATTCGCAGAAGTGGTGGTAAAAAAACATATTGGGAAATTCGTCCATATTTACCTTTAGAAACTCAGGCATATGTTCCAGCGTTTATTGCCGCTAACTATGTTATGAATCATGCAGCAGAGCATAATATTTATGCTTCATCACCAAGAAAAACCTATTTTGAGGTTGATACAGCTGTTGTTAAAGAACCTATGACTTTTAACCAGATTGCTTCTGCTTTGGATATATCTGTTGAAGAAATTACATACTTTAACCCTCAATACCGTAAAAGTGAAATTCCAGCTGGTGGCAATAGTTTAACGCTTCCAAAGGCTAAAATTGGAGCATTCTTATCCAACGAATCTGAGATTTACGCCGCTATAAAATCACAACAATTAGTAGCTTCAGAAAATACAGTAGCTGTTAAAGAAGTTCAAAAAACACATACCGTTAGAAATGGCGAAAAATTAAGCACCATTGCTAGAAAATATGGTGTAACAGTAGCTGATTTAAAAACGTGGAATTACATTGGTAAAAAGGGAGTTAGAGCTGGTAAAAAGTTGATTGTTTATGTTAAACAAGATGTTCCTGTACCTGCTACTTCTACTAAAACGGTAACTCCAACTGAGCCTCAAACAAATGTGGCAGTTAACACCAATACAGAAACAACAAATACTAAATTAGCAGAAAACACTTCTTCTTCTAATGTAAAAATTCATAAAGTGAAAAAAGGAGAAACTCTATACGGTATTTCTAAAAAATATGGTATTAGCGTTGACAAACTTATCGAAATCAACGGGCTAAAGAAAAACCCACAACTACTAATGGGACAAAAAATAAAATTAGTCTCTTAATACTTAAAACCCTCTGATAATCAGAGGGTTTTGTTTTTACAGCCCCTGTAACTTTTTTAGGTTACAATACGTCTTATGTACAATTAAACCGTGACTGTAATAGAATATAATCAATGTGTAGATAGTTACTCTGATTCTTTATATCGCTTTATTTTAAAGCATATCAAAGATGAAGATGCAGCTAAAGATATTGTGCAAGACACTTACGAAAAAGTGTGGCGCAAAGTAAATGATATTGAAAGCACTAATGCAAAATCTTATTTATTTACTGCAGCTCATCACACGTTGATTGATTATACAAGAAAAGCAAAAAAACAAAGCGATTATACTGAAACTATAGAAAGTTCTTTAAAACATGAAAAACACTACTCAGATATTAAAACAGTGCTAAACATGGCATTAGATAAATTACCTGAAATACAAAAAAGTGTCATACTGTTAAGAGATTACGAAGGATACGACTATGCAGAAATTGGCAGAATTACAAATTTAACCGAGAGTCAGGTTAAGGTTTATATTTTTAGAGCAAGAGCTTTTTTAAAAAATTACATTGGTAAAATTGAGGCCGTTATTTAATGGAACAAATTAATATATATAATTATGAAGCTTATTTGTTGGATTACACCGAAGGTAATTTAACTGATCACGAACAAATGGAGTTAGAATTATTTTTAATTCAAAATCCTGATTTAAATATTGATTTAACAGAACTTAAGCTCATTGAATGTGATAAAAATAATACTATCTATTTAGATAAAGCTAGTTTAAAAAAATCAGAAAAAGATTTAGTCTCAGAAGATCAATTTATACAATACATAGAGCATCAATTACCTGAACACGAACAGCTAGAATTAGAAAAAAGTTGTACTATAAATCCAATTCTATTAAAAGAATTACATCTATATAAACATACTATTTCTTTACCAGATGTTACTGTTGTTTATCCTCACAAAAATCAACTGAAACGAAAACCAAAAGTGATTTGGTTTAATTTTTCAACTGTACAATATGCGGCGGCGGCATGTATATTGTTTTTAATAGGATTTTTTGTTCTATGGCCTAAAGACGAAACCAATAACCATTCAAGTATTGCAACAAAATCAAACAATATAATTCCACAAAATGTTGCAATTAAAAACGAAAATCAAACATCATCTATAAAGGGTTATCCTTCTGACATTTCTATAAAAGAAAATGATGTACCTGTTCAAAAGTCAAATACAAACAAAATTAAATCTCAGAATGTAGTTTCACAAAGCAATAGCACTTTACTAGCCAATCATACTACTTCAAATAACAATTCTAAAAAAGATAGTATTACTAAATCACTAATAGAACAAGTTCCTAATCAACAAAACGAAACTCTAATTGCATCAAACACTCCTATAGATGTCAAAAAACAAAACAATAACGTTGTTCAGGTTATTACCGAATCGGATGATGAACCACCTTTAGCTCATGGCAAGAAAAAAGGTTTGTGGGCAGCTGCTACTAAAGTTTTAAAAAGTTTAAATAAAGCTGGTGTAAAGGCAGTAAACGGGAATGAGCAAGATAGTAATGAAAAATCTAGTTATGCGTTAACATTAGGCGATTTGAACATTACTCATAAAGCTGGTAATTTATAATGTAGGGTAAAAAGCGCCTTCTATATGCTCAACAGTTAATTCGTTTGGGTTTTGGATAATAGAGATGACATCAAATCGTGTTTCCCAATTTATGTTATTTTCTTTGATATAAAAATCGGCGGCTTTAATTAGCTTTTTTTGCTTTGATTTGGTGACAAAATCTTCGGGATTTCCAAAAAAATCATTTGCTCTTAGTTTTACCTCCACTATCACCAAAGTACTATTAACGCTACAAATTATATCAATTTCGAGGTGTTGATGTCTCCAGTTTTTTTCAAGAATTTCATAGCCTTTTTTGAGGAGTAAGGCAACGGCGATTTCCTCCCCTTCAATTCCTTTTTCTGTATTATTTGGCATAATTTTTATTTATAACCAAAATTATATTATTTTAGTGTAAAATTTAAACCTCAAATCAGAATGAATAAAATTAAATTATTATTAGCAAGTTTTTCATTATCAGTTATGGCTATTGCTCAATCTTATGAAGGAAGCATTGAATTTAAAATGGCAACTGGTAAAGACACAACCAATAACGTTTACTATGTAAAAGGAAACACAGTAAAATTAGACCAAATTGGAAAAAGATCAGGAAAAGTTGAGGGTTGTTTTATTTTTGATTTAGCATCTAACGAGATTAAATCACTAAACCCAGGTCGTAAAGTTTGGAGTGAACACAAAAGTGAAACTGCTCCAATGATTAAAGGTACTTGTGTTTCTACAAAAGGTACAAATACAAAAATGATTCAGGGACAAAAATGTACTGAATACATTGTAAAAAATACAGAAGAAAATACTGTTATTACTTATTGGATTGTTACTGGCAAGTATGACTTTTTCTCTCCAATGGTAAAACTATGGAATAGAAAAGACAGACAAAGTATTTACTTTAATCAAATTAAGGATTTACCTAAAGGATCTATGCCTATGATGTCTGAAGAAAAACTTATTTCAACTGGCGAAACAGTAACTAAATTAGAAGTTACAAAGTTAAATAAATCAAGCATTGATGCTTCAAAAGTGTCTGTTCCAGCTGAATACAAAAAATTTGAGCAAAAATAATTTTGTTCGTTATTAAATAAAAAGCCGTTTCGAAATTCGAAACGGCTTTTTTGTTTTAACCAAACTTAACAAATTGTATTGGTTACTAATATCATAGTTATGGCATCAATAATAAAATCCATAACCATGAAAACATCATCATTCACATTCTTAAAATCATCAGGTATCGTTTTAAGCAGTTCTATCATTTTATTTTCTTGCGGTCAGGCTAGAGAAGAAAAATCCAGTTATGTTGAAAATGCAAAGGTCTTTGCTGACTCTGTATCAACCATTATACAATCTGTTGAACAGCCCAAATTAAAAGCTGATAGTACTCGTGCTTTTGTAAAAACAGCTGATTTATCCTTTAAAGTAAAAGATGTGAAAAACGCCACTTTTGATATTGAACGTATTGTAGCAGAGCATAATGGTTATGTAACCTCTTCTGTTTTAGAAAGTGATGTGAACTACAAAAACTCTATACGAGTTAGTAAAGACAGTATGTTAGATATGATTAATTATACAGTTCATAACAATATCGTCCTCAGAATTCCTAACACAGAATTAGATCAAACATTAACCGAAATATCAGCATTAATAGACTATTTAGACTATAGAAGAATTAAAGCCAATGATGTTACAAAAGAATTTTTATCAGCAAAACTTTCAGAAAACAGATTTGTAAATCATAAAAAACGTTTAGAAAAAGCTGTAGACGTGAAAGGTAAAAAATTAAACCAGATGGTAGAGGCCGAAAATGAACTATTAGTGAAACAAGAGTGGGCAGATAATACAAAATTAAATACTATTGAATTGGCTCATGATGTTTCATACAGCACCGTTTCTATCAACATCTATCAAAAAGAAACCACTAAAAAAGAAACCTACGCCTACTCTATACCATCAGAGCCATATACACCAAATTTTGGCTCTAAGTTGCTAAGCGCGTTAAGTGATGGCGCTTCTGTTTTTGGAGAAATTATCTTGTTTTTTATAAAACTTTGGCCTATTGCTATTTTAGTGATAAGTATCATCTTATTTATTAAGTTTATTTTGCGTCAAAAATGGTTTGCATAACCCATTTACCAAGGGCCGACAGAAAACACAATCTGTCAGTCTTTGGTTTTATTTTTTGTTGTCAAAATCATTTATAAACGTATTTTTGTAGCCTATTAAACTAAAAGCGCTGCCTATTGTTTAACTAGGAACCATTACAAAAACGAAATAATGATTACTGTTAATACACCCATAGTAGATTCAGATTCTATTTTGAAATATATTCCACAACGACCTCCAATTGTGTTGATTAGTAGAATATATCAATGTGATGAATCTTCTGTGATTACAGGTTTTGATATCATCTCGGAACATGTTTTTACACAAAATGGTGTTTTAACCGAATCTGGTATTATTGAAAACATGGCTCAAAGTGCGGCAAGTATGGCTGGATATGCCGCCGTAAAAAACAACACAACTCCTGCTGTTGGTTTTATAGGCAATATAAAAGACCTCATCATTCATCAATTACCAAAAAGTGGTTGTGAACTTTTAACAGAGGTTAAAACAAAAACACAAGTCATGAATGTTTCAATCATTGAAGCATCTTCTTATTGTAATAATGAATTGGTAGCTACTTGTGAGATGAAAATATTTTTACAAGAATCCGCATAGATGGGAGTTTTAGTCGACATACAACATGTATCTAAAAAATACAAAGATGCTCCAAGAGCTGCTGTTAATGATTTATCGCTAAGCATTAATAAAGGCGATATATTTGGATTATTAGGGCCTAATGGTGCTGGAAAAACAACATTTATCAGTATGCTTTGTGGTTTATTTCCTACAAGTAGTGGCGAGATATATATAAACGGATTAACACACAAATCAAACAGTAAAGCTTGTAAACAAGTGATAGGTGTTGTTCCTCAAGAAATAGCCTTATACCCAAAATTAACTGCCTGGGAAAACTTAATGTTTTTGGGGCACATGTACGGCTTAAGCGGATCTTCATTAAAAGAAAAGGTTAAAGAAAATTTAACCATACTTGGCTTAGAGGCTAATATGCACCAAAAAGTTATTTCATATTCAGGAGGAATGAAACGCCGCGTCAATTTAATTGCTGGCTTACTTCATGACCCACAACTTTTAATTTTAGATGAACCCACTGTTGGTGTGGATGTTCAATCAAAACAAGCTATTATTGAGCATTTAAAAAAATTAAATAAAGAAAAAGGCATGACTATTTTATATACTTCTCATCATTTAGATGAAGCTGAAGATTTTTGTAGTCACATTGCCATTATTGATGATGGAAAATTAATTACTCAAGGAGCAACAAAAGATTTGATTACATCTAATCATTGCCAAAGTATTGAAGAAGTATATTTAAAAATTACAGGAGTAAAATTTAGAGACAAATAATGAAATTACTATACAGCATTTATAAAGAATATAAAGTCTTAACTCGCGACCGAGCAGGGCTTGCTATTACCTTTATTATGCCAACAGTTTTAATCTTAATTATTACTCTGATACAAGACACAACGTTTCGCTCTGTAAACGAAGCCTCTGTTCCTCTTTTAATTGTTGATAGAGATCACGATTCGTTATCAATTGCCTTAGAAAAAGCGTTAATCAATTCTAAATTTTTTGTGATTACCAAAAAGCAATTAAGTGATGAGGAAACAAAAACTGAAATTGCAAAAGGCACATACTTCATTGGGGTTATTATTCCTGAAAACACTAGTAAAAATTTAAGGGAAAAATCAGGAGCCAGAGTCACTAAGTTATTAAACAGCTTTAGTGGTGATACTACAGAAGTAGTTGGGATAAAAGATACAACGAAATTAAATGTTCAATTATACTTTGACCCTATTACTAAAAAATCTTTTAAAACAACCGTTAGTAATTCTTTTGATCGCATTATATCACAAATAGAAATGCAAAGCATGATGAATGCTTTAAATGAAAAAATGCTAGAAAGTTTTCCATTAGCAAAACCCTCTCCTTTAGAAATAACTCCAATTGTTAATCTTAAAGAAGATTATGCTTCATATAATAATTCTTCTATCATTCCAAATTCGGTGCAGCATAATGTGCCAGCTTGGACATTGTTTGCCATGTTTTTTATTTGTATTCCGTTAGCTGGTAATATTATTAAGGAGCGAGATGATGGTAGCGCCTTTAGATTATTGACTATGCCTGGCTCATACATGATTGTGATTTTAGGAAAAATGCTAACCTACGTTATTGTTAGTTTAATACAATTTGCATTAATGTTATGTGTTGGTGTATTTGTTTTACCAATGATGGGTATGCCCGAATTAAATATTGGTGATAGTTTACCTGTATTATTTTTAGTAGCATTTTCATCGGGCTTAGCTGCAACAGGTTTTGGTTTGTTAGTAGGAACGGTTGCTACATCGCATGATCAGGCATCGTTGTTTGGTGCTGTGTTTGTTATTATTTTGGCAGCTATTGGTGGTATTTGGGTGCCAACATTTGTTATGCCTGAAATTATGAAAAACATTTCTGGTATTTCTCCTTTAAACTGGGGTTTAGAAGCCTTTTATGGTATCTTTTTACGTGGTTCTGGGCTGAAAGAAATTTTCCCGCAAGTAGCAAAGTTATTGATTTTCTTTGGTGCTTCTTTAGGTGGTGCTTATTTGTACCAAAAGTATAAAAGGCAGCAATAATTAAACAACTAACTTTTTTTTAATACCATCCAAGCCATTAAGCCTGATGCTATTTCTAAAGCATTTTCATCGATGTCGAATGTTGATGTGTGAACTCCTGAAGTAATTCCTTTAGATTTATTTCCAGTTCCTAATCTATAAAAACAACTAGGCACTTGTTGTGTGATATATGCAAAGTCTTCTGCCGTCATGCGCAAAGGTAAATCCTCAACGTTTTCTTGTCCCAAATACTCTATTGCCGCTTGTTTACAAAAAGCAGTTGTCTCTGTGTGATTAATTAAAAATGGATAACCATCCAAGATGTTAATCTCTGCTTTTGTGTTATATTGAACAGAAATATTTTGAATAATTTTTGTTATTTTTTCTTTTACTTCTTTTCTCCAAACTTCATCCATTGTTCTGAAAGTACCAGCCAAATAAACGCTTTCGGGGATTACATTTGTAGCTCCCTTTCCTTCAATTTTGCCAAAAGCTATCACAGTAGGAATATTGTTGTGTATATTTCTTGCTACACCTTCTGTATCTATAACAAACGGGAATTGTTTTTCAATCTCTGTAATAATATAAGCAGCAACAACCAATGGATTATTGTATTCGCCAGCCATAGCTGCATGGCCACCTTTACCTGTTATTGTAATATGAAGTTCATCGGTGCTTGCCATGTACATTCCTTCTCTAAAACCAACTTTACCAACTTCCATACTTGGGAACACATGTTGTGCTATAGCTATATCTACTTTAGGATTTTGTAAAACGCCTTCTTTAATCATTAATGAAGAGCCTCCTGGAAGTACTTCCTCTCCTGGTTGAAACATAATTTTTACTGTTCCTTCAAGCTCATTCTTTAGTTGATTTAAAATAATAGCTGTTCCTAATACAGAAGCGGTATGAACATCATGTCCACATGCGTGCATTACACCAGTGTTTTTAGATTTATAATTAACCTCATTTTTTTCTTCAATAGGTAATGCATCTAAATCAGCGCGTAATAAAATAGTTTTTGTTTGAGGGTTTTTTCCTTCGATAATTGCAATGATACCTGTTTTTACAATGCCTTTTGTATAAGGAATTGCGTGCTTATCTAACACACTGCACACATACTCTGATGTATGAAATTCTTGAAACGATAATTCAGGATGTTGATGCAAATGTCTTCTCATCAATACAAGATCTTTGAATTGTGCTTTAGCAATTTGTTTTATTGTATTTATTAAACTCATTTTACTCTAACTTACCTTTAGCCTGAGCTGCACTTAATCTATCAAGAACTTTGTCGTAAATAATTTTTAACTTTTTTGGATGTTTGCTATAAAACACCATTGAAGAATCAAACTGAGCCTTTTCAATATGATTATCTTTTAAGGGATTAAAAATATATGTTGAATCAAATTTTTCGCCTGTAGCATTTTTTACATTAATACCCGAGGCGCCTTCAGCCAAGTAGGCATCCGTTAAAACGTTTACTAATTGTTCTTCACTTAAAATAGTTTCAGGAACAACAACATCTTCTTCTTTCGTTGGTTTACACGAAAAAAACAAAACAGAAACGATAAATAGTTTAATTAGGTTTGTATGCATTAAATGCAAAGTTAACACTATGTAGCACATTTTTAAATTGTTCGTGCGATTCGAACAAAATAACATTTTTTGGGAGCTCAATAGGTTCAGAATCGTCAAAAAATACACGCCCCGAAACCATAATTTTGGAGTTTGGGAATGATTTTGAGAGATTATTTAGATACTCTTGTGTAGAAATACCTTCCATACGGTTAGTAAATGTTGTTACTAAAACATCTGGCGGAACAACATCTGTAACAGATAATAAGTCATTAAAAGGAACCGATTGACCTAAATATAGGCACTTATGACCTTTTGCTTTTACTAAGAAATTACAATACAATAAGCCTAGCTCATGAAGTTCATTAGATGGAAGAAATAATAAGAATGTTTTTGGATTAGCTAAAGGTTCGGGAAACAATCCATCAATACCAACTATTATTTTTTGACGAACTAAATGCGATATAAAATGCTCTTGAACAGGATTAATCATACCCACTTGCCACATATTGCCTATTTGGCGCATAAAAGGAAACACAATTTTTTCAATAGTGGTTTCAAACCCAAAATGAATGATACAATTTGAAATAATTTTTTCGAATTTAGCCTCATTCATTTCCATCATACATAATATCAAGTTATCAACCTGATCACTTTCTTTAGTATAATTATTTAAAATAGATTGCGCTTGTTTTATAATTTCTTCATCGGGTAATTTGGCGATTTTAGAAATTTTAAATCCATTACTATTTAACAGAGAAATATTTAAAATACGTTTTAAATCTTGGGCTGTGTAATAACGAATATTTGTATCGGTTCTTTCTGGTTTTAAAATACCATAACGTTGTTCCCAAATACGAAGAGTATGAGCTTTAATTCCTGAAAGACGTTCTAAATCTTTTATAGCGTATTGAGTTGGCATTGTTATTTTTATACGATAACAAAGCTAATTCAATTTTGTTTAAGATTATTGATAAAAATCAAGATTTAGATTAATTCTATTCAATTATCCCGCCCAGCCTTCTCTGTCTAAACTCCTGTATTGTATGGCCTCTGCAATATGATTGGTTTTTATAGTTTCAGAATTATCTAAATCGGCAATGGTTCTGGCTACTTTTAAAATACGATCGTATGCACGTGCGGATAATCCAAGTCTTTCCATAGCTGTTTTTAACAAACTGCTACTTGCTTCATCCAGTTGGCAATAGGTACGTAAATCTTTAGTGCGCATTTGCGCATTACAGTATATTCCATCTGATGATTTATAGCGTTCTGTTTGTGTTTGGCGAGCTTTGATGACTCTGTTACGAATATCTTTACTGCTTTCTGTACTTTGAGATTTACTTAATTCGCTAAAAGGAACTGGTGTTACCTCAACATGCAAATCAATTCTATCTAATAAAGGGCCAGAAATTTTATTCAAATATTTTTGTACTACACCTGGCGCACAAACACAGTCTTTCTCGGGATGATTATAATAGCCACAGGGACATGGATTCATACTTGCCATTAACATAAAACTGGCAGGATACTCAACACTAAATCGGGCACGAGAAATGGTTACGATTCTATCTTCCAATGGTTGACGCATTACCTCTAAAACGGTGCGTTTAAACTCTGGTAATTCATCTAAAAATAAAACACCATTATGTGCTAAAGAAATTTCGCCAGGTTGCGCATTCATCCCTCCGCCTACTAATGCCACATCTGATATAGTATGATGCGGACTTCGAAAGGGGCGTTTAGTTACCAGACCCATAGTTTTAGTGGTTCTCCCAGCCACACTATGAATTTTAGTTGTTTCTAAAGCTTCGTCTAAGGTTAAAGGTGGTAAAATAGATGGCATTCGCTTGCTGAGCATTGTTTTTCCAGCACCTGGCGGGCCAATTAAAATTACATTATGTCCGCCAGAAGCCGCTATTTCAAGGGCTCTCTTTATATTTTCCTGACCTTTTACATCTGCAAAATCAAATTCAATATCATCTAAACGGGTTAAAAATTCTTGTTCAATATCAATAGTTGTTTTCTCTAATGTATCTGTTTCGTTAAAAAAATTGATGACTTGCTGAATGTTTTCAACGCCATACACATCTATACCATCAACAACAGCTGCTTCTTTTGCATTGGCATCAGGTAAAATAATTCCTTTAAAGCCTTCTTGTTTTGCTTTAATTGCAATTGGTAGTGTGCCTTTAATAGGTCGTAATTCTCCATCTAAAGCCAACTCTCCCATAATAATATATTTAGAAACATCATCTGCTTTTATTTGTTCAGAAGCTGCTAAAATGCCCACTGCTATTGTCAAATCATAGGCTGAGCCCTCTTTACGAATATCTGCAGGAGCCATGTTAATGGTAATTTGTTTACCTGGAATTTTTAATCCATTATTTTTTAAAGCAGCATCTATGCGTTGATGACTTTCTTTCACAGCACTATCTGGTAAGCCTACCAAATAAAAATTAATTCCTTGTCCTATATGAACCTCCACTGTAACCGTTGTGGCATTAATTCCATGAACGGCACTTCCAAATGTTTTGACTAACATGCTAAATTTTTTGACAAAATAACAACAAAAAGAAGCATGGGTTTGCTATAAATTGTAGCATTTTTTTAATTAGCTGTATCTACAGGTGTTTCAAAATAAATCATTGACATATAACTACCTAAAATTATTTGAAAAAAAGTGGCACAACGGTCTACATCAATATTAGTTCAAAATATATATCTTAGCATAAAATAATTGTAATATTTCGCGCATGCTATTTAGCAGTACTTTTTTTTTAATCTACTTTCTTCCTGTATTCTTTACAATCTATTTTTTACTGCCTAATTTTCTAAAAAACTACTTTATTGTTTTTTCTAGTCTGGTCTTTTATATTTGGGGTGCGCCACAATTTGTATTTGTTCTTCTTGCCACTATTATATTTAATTTTGGTTTTGCCCATTTAATCTTTCGAGAACATAAAAAAAGAAATAAGTTAATATTCTTAGTGTTTTCGGTAATTATTAACTTATCACTCCTGCTATACTTTAAGTACGCAAATTTTTTTATTGAAAACATCAATGTCATGCTTTCATCATTAGGGATGAATACTTTTCATGTTTTAAAAATTGCACTTCCAATAGGAATCTCATTTTTTACATTTCATCAGCTTAGTTTTATTATTGATGTTTACAGAGGGGTTAAACCTCCAATGAATAAGATATCAGATTACGCATTGTATATATTACTGTTTCCACAACTAATTGCTGGTCCGATAATCAGATACAATGAGATTTCAGATCAAATTGAAGGACGAGATAAAAAATTCAAAGTTGATGAAGTACTCTTTGGGTTTTTACGATTTTCGATTGGGTTGGCAAAAAAAGTATTGATTGCAAATGTTTTAGGTAAAGAGGCTGACAGAATATTTTCTTTACAAGCATCTGAATTAGATTTTATTCTATCGTGGATGGGAGCTATAACTTATACGTTTCAAATTTATTTCGATTTTTCTGGATATTCAGATATGGCCATTGGTTTGGCAAGAATGATGGGCTTTGTATTTCCTGAAAACTTTAATCATCCATATATTGCACAAAGTGTTACAGATTTTTGGCGTAGATGGCACATCTCTCTTAGCAGATGGATGCGTGATTATCTGTATATCCCTCTAGGTGGAAACAAAGTGCCTAATGGTCGTTTATACTTTAATTTATGGATTGTTTTTATAATATCAGGGTTTTGGCATGGAGCCGAATGGACTTTTATTTTATGGGGAGCATATCACGGGTTCTTTTTGGCAATTGAACGATTATTTCTTCTTAAAATCACATCAAAAATTGGTGTTTTTACCAGAGTGTTATTTACTTTTTTTACTATAGTAATTGGTTGGGTAATCTTTCGTTCACAAGATATTTCTCAAGCATTTAGTTTTTTAAATAACATGTTTTCATTAACTATTAAAGATTCCTTTTTCTCAAATCATCTACTCATTGTTTTACTTATTGCCATTGTTTTATCAATTATGCCTCTGTTTTCCAAAATAAGAATTTTTGAAACTTCAACATTAAATTATAGCATTCTAAAAACTCTTTTTATCTCAAGTGTTATCATAACATGTTTAATGCTTAGTATTGGCGAATTAACTGCGAGTGATTTTAATCCATTCATTTATTTTAAATTTTAAGAATGCTTCATAAAATAAAAATAACTCTGTTTGTCTTTCTATTTGCGCTTTTGTGGGCACCCATGATACAACAACAGTTTAAAATTTTTGATGAAGTAGAATTAAAAGGTGCTTTTATAAAACCTAACATGCCTGTTTTTACATTGGATTCATTAAATAATTTAGGATTTCAGAAAAAATTTGAAGATTATCAAAATTTTAATTTTGGTTTCCGTCCGTTTTTTGTAAAACTTAAAAACACAGTAAATTATTTAACGTTTGATGAATTAAGTGTTTCTGATAATATTGTTGGCAAACAAAAATTTATTTTTAGTGTAGGTTCTACTAGGCGAACATTAGGATTTGATTATAATGGTTTGGATAAAAACAACGCCACACTTGATAAAATAAACATATTGAAGCGCGGTGTAGAAAAACACGGAGGAAAATTTTTGGTTCTCATTGCTCCTTCAAAAGAAAGTGTAATCCCTGATTATCTTCCTCGTCCTTTTAATGAAGGGTTTAACTCACAAACAGACTATAAAGATTTTATAGAAGGATTAAAAAGACGTCAAATTGCTTTTATTGATTATTGTAAAATATTTAATCAACTCAAAAAAAGTGGGAAGCCTTTGTTTACAAAAACAGGATTCCATTGGTCGCTTTATGGGGCATCTATTGCACAAGACTCTTTAATAGACTATATACAAAGAACATCTGACAAACCTATGCCACAATACGAACACGATGGAATTGAATTTTCTTCAACCCCTAGAATGTCGGATGCGGATTTTGAAGAGCCTTTGAATTTATTATTTGATATTGGTCAGACGCAATACATCTATCCAAAATTAAAGATAAAAGAGTCTACTAAAAGTAACTTTCGTCCAAAAGCAATTTTTATAGGCGACAGTTACTTTTGGCAAATCAAGGGACAAAAAATTCTTCAAGAAGTGTTGTCTAAAGATTCAAAATACTGGTATTATTTTTCTAGTAATTCTTTTCCGATTGGAGATGAGCCAGGAGTTCCTATGGAAAACCTAAATATTATTCAAGAACTTGAGAACTCTAATTATGTTATACTAATAACTAATATTGGCAACTTAGGTACTTTCCCTTTTGGAGTAGATGATTATTATATTACTAATAACTCAGATTGGTTAATGGCAGAAATAGAAAATGGACTTAAAGCAATTTCAAGTTTCGATGAATTAAAAAAAGAAGCCGAAGCTAATACTATTGATTTGAATAGTTTAATTAAAGGAGAAATAAATAAAATTTATAAAAACAAATCAATCATACTTATAAAAGCCATAAATAATAAATTTGTTTGTTCTGATCAAAATCTTAACAACTGTATAATTGCAAACCGTGATGTTTGTGGACGTTGGGAAACCTTCACATTACTTCAGTTAGATGATAAGCATGTAATAATTTACTCATACGAAACAAAATTTCTTTCTATTGAATCGAATAAGTTCGGAGACCTTAATGCGACTAAAACAAAGATAGGTAACTGGGAGGTATTTGAATTAGAGAAGTTAAAGGATGGTTTTGTCGCATTTAAAGCTACAAATGGTAAATATCTTAGTTTAGATGAAAAATCAAATTTAGTTTATGCTAATAAAGCTACTATTGGAAAAACAGAAATGTTTAAAATTGAAAAAGTCACTGAGAAATAGTATAAACACATCTGTTTTTAGTAATTTTTCTATAAAATTTGTCTTTAATATCGATTAATTATATATTTATGTTTCAAAAAATAAATCCCATGATTAAAAAAATACTTTTAGCTTTTGCCGTATCATTATCGGTTACTCAAGTTCAAGCGCAAAACGAAGAGCAGAGAGAATTGAACTGTTATAACAAATGGTCAATTAAATTTGAAGAACGTGGTGCTGATGAAGTAGAAGATGGTATTTATGATGATGTTATAATTACTTCTCGCATTGGATCTAAAGCTAATTGCTGGAGCGGTAAAGCCGAAGTGAGAAAGAAAAAGTTAGTTAAGTTTTATATTATTAAAGAAGACAATACCTACGAAGAAGTTACTCGTACTTGGAAAAAGGATTTTGATAATAAAGACGTAGATATTATTAACGGAATTAGCGAAACGATGCTAACTGTTCATAACGAAATGATTAATGTGTTGTGGCCTAAAAAAATAAAGCCTAAAAAGGCTGCTGCTAAAAAAGCACCTGAACCAACAGATGATTAATATTAAAAAGAAACCCGCTAATTGCGGGTTTCTTTATTCTTCTTTAAATGGATTTCTCGGTATCCATTCCGAAGGTTGTAAAAACTGCATAAATGGTTTCATAATTAATTTAGACACGGTGTTTTGTGGTTTAATATAACACAATAGCTCGTGGGCCTTAGCACCAACCGTAGTTTTAATTTCGGAAGCGGTGCGTCCTAAATTAATTTTTGTTTTTTGCATTAAAATAGCTTGTTCAATATAGCTATATAAGATAGTTTGATATAATTCGTACTCTTTGTTTAAAGCATAATCAAATCCTATGTAATGCGCTTCCACTTCATTTTCTAAACAAAAACCACAAGCAAACGATACCATTTTATCATCTAAAAACCAGGCATCTACATAAAAAGAATTTGTATCTGCTTTAATAACATCTTCAAAATACCCTGGCGATAAATGCACTAATTTGAACTTAGCCTGATTGAATACTTGTGTATATAAATCATGCAAGGTTGTTTTATAAAAAGATACTTCATTTTGTGACAATCTTTTTTTAGTTAAAGCTGCGCTTGCTTTAAAAATACCTTTAGCTCTGTTTCTATATTTTTTTGAAAAGCAATTAATATAATCCGTTAAGCTTGATAAACCTTTTGGTAAATCAATAATCATATTTGGCTCTACATTAAAGTGTTTAAAACGTGTGCAGTACCAGCAATCCTTATCGCCAAACCCTTCTTCGTAAAAATCTTTTACTAAAATAGCAGATATTTTTCCTCTTAACTTTTCTGCTCTCGATACACAATCAATTACTCCTTCAACTAATTTAAATGTTGTTTTTTTACTATTAACATCTAAATAAAAACCATGTTCGCCACTAATAAAATTGTTGCCACATGTAACAAGTCGCATAACGGTTTCGTCTTCGTTGTGATCAATATAACGTTGAAAAATAGAGGCTCTTTTGCTTTTTAATTCAGTGATTTGCTTTTCAATTAATTCTCCAAACAATGAAGCTGGAAAATCATTAATTTGAAAATATACAACACCAATTGGATTTTTTCTGTTGTAAACAATTACATATCTGAATCTAAAATGCTCCGACTTTTCTTTATGTAATACTCTTAAATAAGAATAAGACAAAAAAACGTTTTTATTTTTAATAGCCTTTGTCCATTCGTCTTTAGGCACATTATCAATTTCATCAAAACAAGTAAAAGAGTAGCTCCCGAATAGTTTTCTATTAGGTTTTAAAATATTTTTACTAAGTATCTTATCGCAAAGTGCAAACATCATATAACTAATAGAGGTGAAATGTCATCAAACATCATTACAACACTTTCTTTTACAGAAAGTTTAGATGTGTCTATACTATAAATAGCATTAATAGGTGTTTCAAATGGATTAGATATACCTGTAAATTCTTTTAATTCACCTGATCTTGCCTTGGCGTAGTGTCCTTTTACGTCTCTTTTTTCACAAACATCAAGAGGCGTTGAGATATGGTATAGTATAAAGTGTTGTTGACCAATTATATTTTCGGCCATTAACCTTAATTGATTTGTAGGGGTAATTAAACTGCAAATCACCACAACTCCACAACTTACCAAATGTTTTGCTAACTCTGCTGTTCTTCTAATGTTTTCTGTTCTATCTTCTGTGCTAAAACCAAGGCCTTTGTTTATGCCTTGTCGCAACACATCTCCATCCAATACTTTAGTTAAAATGCCTTCTTCGTGTAAACGCCTTTCTAATTCATAAGCAAGTGTTGTTTTTCCTGAACCAGAATAGCCTGTCATCCAAATTACTAATCCTTTATGCGAAAGTAAATTCTCTTTATCAGAGCTTGTAACTAACTCGTTGTGATTAGAAAATATGTTATTTGAACCGTTCAGATTTATTGTATTTAGAATTTAAAAATACAATTAAATATCTTACTTTTGAAGGAAATAACCTGTTTTAATAAAGATTAACATGGCATACGATTTTAGATTAAGCCCCGTGGTTGACCAAGTAGGGATTGAAGAACGAGTAGCTCGTTTTAATACACGTAGTATTAAAAAAGGCAGTAAGGTTCAGGCACTGAAACTGGCCCTTAATATGATAGATTTAACGACGCTTGAAGGTAAAGACACCGAAGGTAAAGTAAAGCAAATGTGCTACAAAGCTATGCATCCGCATGATGCTTTACCTGGTTTACCTACTACAGCAGCAGTGTGTGTTTATCCAACTATGGTGAAAACAGCTAAAGATGCTTTAAAAGGTAGCCAAGTAAAAGTGGCTTCGGTATCTACAGCATTTCCTAGTGGTAACTCTACTATGGAAATTAAGTTATTAGATACCAAATTTGCTTTGGATAATGGTGCCGATGAAATTGATATGGTAATTAGCCGTGGTGAATTTTTGAAAGGCAACTATAACTTTGTATTTGATGAGATTGCTACTATTAAAGATTTAACACACAAGTATAAAGCTCGTTTAAAAGTAATTTTTGAAACTGGCGAAATTTCTACGCTGGATAATGTGCGCAGAGCAAGCGATATAGCGATATACGCAGGTGCCGACTTCATAAAAACATCTACTGGTAAAATTGGCGTAGCAGCAACAATGCCTGTAACATTAGTGATGTTAGATGCCATTAAAGATTACTACTATAAAACTGGTATACAAGTTGGAATGAAGCCCGCAGGTGGTATTAGCACAGCTAAAGGCGCTTTGCAATACTTAGTGATGTTGCACGAAACCTTGGGTAATGCATGGTTAGATAATAAATGGTTCCGCTTTGGTGCCAGCTCTTTAGCAAACGATTTAGTTTTACAATTAGAAAAAGAAGCTAAAGGCGTTTACTATAGCAAAGATTATATTTCAATAGATTAATGAGATAATTAGGCAATATGACGATGAGTCGATGTCTAACTAAACAATAAAATTAACTAATTGTCGAATAGACAAATTGACTAATTAACAAGATGGCAAAAAAAGAAACAAAAAATTTAGAGTTCTTCACCGATTGGAAATATGCTCCATCGCCTGAAGCAACTGATCATATTCGTTTACAAAAGCAATACGATTTATTTATCAATGGAAAATTTGTAAAACCAAATTCAGGTAAATACTTTGATACCATTAATCCCGCTACCGAAGAAAAAATTGCTAGTGTTGCTGATGCTAATGAAAAGGATGTAGATAGCGCTGTTAAAGCAGCTCGTAATGCATACGACAAAACCTGGAAAAAAATGCCAGCTAAAGAACGTGCTAAATACATTTATCGTATTGCGCGTTTAATTCAGGAGCGTGCACGTGAACTATCAGTAATCGAAACGTTAGATGGTGGAAAAACAATTCGAGAAAGTCGCGATATTGATGTGCCTTTAGCTGCTAATCATTTCTTTTATTACGCTGGCTGGGCAGATAAATTAGAATATGCATTTCCAAATCGTAATCCTCAATCATTGGGAGTTGCTGGGCAGATTATTCCTTGGAACTTCCCATTACTAATGGCGGCTTGGAAAATTGCTCCTGCTTTAGCAACAGGAAATACCATCGTTATTAAACCCGCTGAAACAACTCCACTAACATCATTGAAGTTAGCAGAAATTATTCAAGAGTCAGGTTTACCTGATGGTGTTGTAAATTTTGTAACAGGTTTCGGACCAACAGGTGCTGCTATCGTTAATCACAAGGATGTGAACAAAGTTGCTTTTACAGGTAGTACTGGCGTTGGCAAATGGATTCAAAAAGCAGTTGCAGGAACTGATAAAAAATTAACGCTTGAGTTAGGTGGCAAAGCAGCTAATATCATTTTTGAAGATGCTCCAATTAATCAAGCTGTTGAAGGTGTGGTAAATGGCATCTTCTTTAACCAAGGTCACGTATGCTGCGCAGGTTCTCGTTTATTTGTTCAAGAAAGTGTAGCTGATGAAGTGATTCGTAAATTAAAAGATAGATTAGAAACATTAATTGTTGGCGACCCATTGGATAAGAATACCGACATCGGTGCTATTAACTCAAAAATGCAGTTAAATAAAATTAATGAGTATTTAAAAATTGGTGTAAACGACGGAGCCGAGATGTATCAAAGCTCTTGCAGCATTCCTAAAAAAGGATTTTTTGTGAAACCAACTTTATTTTTAAACGCTTCACAATCTCATCGTATCTCTCAAGAAGAAATTTTCGGGCCAGTTTTAGCGATTCAAACATTCCGCACTATTGAAGAAGTGATTGAAAAAGCAAATAACATTCCTTATGGGTTAAGTGCAGGTGTGTGGACAGACAAAGGCTCTCGTATTTTTAATATGACAACTAAATTACGTGCAGGAGTTATTTGGGCTAATACTTATAATAAGTTTGATCCAACTTCACCATTTGGAGGCTACAAAGAAAGTGGCTTTGGTAGAGAAGGTGGCTTACATGGTTTAATGCCTTATCTAAAGTTTTAAGAAATAAGTTTTTGGTTGTTTGAAAAACACTCAAACAACAAACAACCAAACTCAAAAAACACATTACAATGGAAAGAATAGAAGTTTTAAAAACATACAAAATATTTATCGGTGGTCAATTTCCTCGCACTGAGAGCGGAAGATACTATCCATTAAAATTAAAAAATAACATGACTGTAAACGTTAGTTTATCTTCTCGTAAAGATTTTAGAAATGCTGTAGTATCAGCTCGTGGTGCATTTAGCGGATGGAGCAGCAGAGCCGCATTTAACCGTGGACAAATATTATATCGCATTGCAGAAATGTTGGAAGGACGTAAAGAACAATTCCTAGAAGAATTAAAACAATTAGGATATTCGGCGGCGGCTGCTAAAAAAGAAGTAGAAATGAGTATCGACCGTTTAGTATATTATGCTGGATGGTGCGATAAATACCAACAGATGTTTAGTGCTGTAAATCCAGTTGCTTCTTCTCATTTCAATTTCTCAGTACCAGAACCAATGGGAGTTGTTGCCATTTTAGCAGATGAATCTTCAGCCTTATTAGGATTAGTATCTGTTATTGCTCCAACCATTGCAGGTGGTAATACATGTATTGTTTTAGCATCAGAAAGCAAACCAACTTGTTCTATCACATTTGCTGAAGTCATTGCAACCAGCGATGTTCCAGCAGGTGTTGTAAATATTGTTACAGGAAACAGAAAAGAATTACATGCACATTTTTCATCACACATGGATGTAAATGCCATCATTAATTCTAATACTGAAAAAGATTTTAATAAAACCATAGGAGAAAACGCTTCGTTAAATGTAAAGCGTGTATTTAACTGGCTAAACGATTGGACAAAAGAATCAGAACAAGGACCATATTTTATTACCGATTTACAAGAAGTAAAAACAACTTGGCATCCAATTGAAAATATTGGTGTTTCTGGAATTAAATATTAATGTTCTTTTTCCAGAAGAATTTTTGACTATTGAAATAATATATTTCAATTTTTCTACAGTTTATTTTTTCAACAAGCCATATTTAATACTTCTAAACACCTTTATTTAAAGGCTATTCGAAGTATTCCCATATCTTTCGATTTATCAGATTTTAATGTCTGAACAAATTTTGTTTTTTATTCTTTTCATTTATTTTTACTAAAAACGTATTAAGAAAAATGAAAAAATACTTGTCAATTATCGGTTTACTATTTTTAGTTGTTTCTGTAAAAGCTCAAACAACAAACTCTACACAACAAAATTCTTCAAGTGTAGCAGAATCATTTAAAACCAAATACGTTAATATTTATCCAAACCCTTCTGCTGAAGCTTTAGTGATTAAGGTTAATGAACCAAAAACAGGTATGGAGTTTTTATTATTCAATAATCTTGGTCAGGAGGTTGATAAAGTATCAATTGTAGATAAAGAAACGCATTACTTACGTAGAAATTTATCTAAAGGTATTTATACATACAGTATCCTATACAACAAAGAAACCTTAGACGTAGGCAAAATAGTATTTGAATAATGCCTTAGTAATCTAACCAAAAAAAGAAGCAGGGAGAATCGCAGAGAACGCAAGAGTTTTTTGCGATTTTTTCGTTTTATTCCTCATTATTCTTTGCGAAAAAACTTTGCGCCCTTTGCGGTTAAGTTCTATCTTTACACCTCGCAAAATCAAGCATTATGGAATACAATTTTAAAGAGATAGAAAGCAATTGGCAAAAATATTGGGCTACTAATAAAACCTTTGCTGCCAAAAATGGTGGAGATAAACCGAAATACTACGTATTGGATATGTTCCCTTATCCATCTGGTGCAGGTTTACACGTAGGGCATCCTTTGGGATATATTGCTTCTGATATCGTTGCGAGATACAAACGCCATAAAGGATTTAATGTATTGCACCCTATGGGTTACGATAGCTTTGGTTTACCAGCTGAGCAATACGCTATACAAACCGGACAACATCCAAAAATTACAACTGAACAAAATATTGCACGTTACCGTGAGCAATTAGATAAAATTGGGTTTTCGTTTGATTGGGACAGAGAAGTAAGAACTTCAAACCCTGATTATTATAAATGGACACAATGGATTTTTATTCAAATATTTAATAGCTGGTATAACAATAGCAGCAACAAAGCAGAAAACATTTCTACACTAATAGCTGAGTTTGAAGCTAACGGAAATACCAAAGTAAATGCTGTTTGTGATGAAGATGTAAAACAATTTACAGCTACTGAGTGGAAAGCTTTTTCAGAAAAAGAACAATCTGATATTTTAATGGCTTATCGTATTGCATACTTAGGCGAGGCATACGTAAACTGGTGTCCGCAATTGGGAACAGTTTTGGCAAACGATGAAATTAAAGATGGTGTCAGCGAACGTGGTGGTTACCCGGTAGAGCGTAAGTTAATGAAACAATGGAGCATGCGTATTACAGGCTATGCTCAAAGACTGTTAGATGGATTAGATAGTTTAGATTGGACCGAAAGTTTAAAAGAAGCGCAACGTAATTGGATTGGGCGTTCTGAAGGAACATCATTACGTTTTAAAATAGATGTCACTTCGAGTGCCGACGAAGGAGGTGTATCGAGAAGTGTTAACGATAAATTCATTGAAGTTTTCACCACTCGTCCTGATACCGTATTTGGTGTATCTTTTGTAACATTAGCACCGGAACACGAATTAGTAACAAGCTTAACGACTGCTGAAAACAAAGCTGCCGTTGAAGCCTATGTAACTCAAGCAAAAAACAGAAGCGAGCGTGAACGTCAAGCTGACGTTAATAAAATCACAGGTGTGTTTACAGGTTCTTATGTCATTCATCCATTTACAGGAAAACAAGTTCCTATTTGGATTGGTGATTATGTATTAGCTGGTTATGGAACAGGTGCTGTAATGGCAGTACCAGCAAACGATAGCAGAGATTACGGTTTTGCTAAACATTTTGGTTTACCAATTTTAGAAGTTGTGGCAGGTGGCGATTTAGAAAAAGAATCGTATGATGCCAAAGAAGGAAAAATAATTAACTCTGATTTTTTGAATGGCTTGGATGTAAAAGACGCCATGAAAAAAGCCATTGCAGAAATTGAAAAACAAGGTTTAGGAAAAGGAAAAATAAATTACCGTTTGCGCGATGCGGTATTTGGAAGACAACGTTATTGGGGAGAACCAATTCCGGTGTACTACAAAAACGATATTCCTTATGCATTAAACGAAAACGAATTACCATTAGTATTACCTGAAGTTGATAAATATTTACCAACGGAAGATGGTGAACCGCCATTAGCGCGCGCAGCAGCTAATTGGAAACACGAAGGTAAATACGATTACGAGCATAGCACTATGCCTGGTTGGGCAGGAAGTTCATGGTATTTTTTAAGATACATGGATGCCGGCAACAGTACACAGATGGTTAGTAAACAACTTGCAGATTACTGGCAACAAGTTGATTTATATATTGGCGGTAGCGAGCATGCAACAGGCCATTTATTATACGTGCGCTTTTGGACAAAATTTTTAAAAGACCTTGGTTACATTGCTATTGATGAACCTGCTAAGAAATTGATTAACCAGGGGATGATACAAGGCAGAAGTAATTTTGTTTATAGACTGAGCCCTTTATTTAGATATTCTGAATTAGAAACGAATAAAGTAAATCTGCCTGTCATGTTTGTTACCAAATCTTTACATGATAAAATAAATACTAATTCACTATCTGATTTTGAAAAAAATAACATAAAGGAACAATCTATAATAAATTTTAAATTATTAAATCCATCTGCAAAGGAAGAAGAAATAGGGTTTTTAAATTTTAAATCTCATGCATTACATGTGGATGTAAATATTGTACAAAATGATGTTTTAAATCAAGCTGCCTTCATGGCATCAAGGGATGAATATAAACATGCAATCTTTTTTACAGGAGAAATAGAAGATTATATCTGCGGACACGAAGTAGAAAAAATGTCCAAATCAAAATACAATGTTGTCACACCGGATGACATTGCAGAAAAATTTGGTTCAGATACTTTGCGTTTGTACGAAATGTTTTTAGGTCCTTTAGAGCAAAGTAAACCTTGGAACACCAATGGTATTACCGGTGTGCATGGCTTCTTAAAAAAATTATGGCGCTTGTTCTATTCCCCCTTACAAGGGGGTGCCCAAGGGGCGGGGGATGTTGCACTTAACATCAGCAACGACGAACCAACAAAAGCTGAATTAAAAACCTTACATAAAACCATCAAAAAAATTGCAGAGGACATTGAACGTTTTTCATTCAATACTTCCATCAGTAATTTCATGATTTGTGTAAATGAGTTAACCGATGCTAAATGTAATAAACGTGCTATATTAGAGCCATTATTAATTTGCTTGTCTCCATACGCACCTCACATTACCGAAGAGTTATGGAAACAATTAGGACATAATGAAAGTATTTCAACGGCTCCTTTCCCAATTCATAACGAAGAGTACTTAGTGGATGATAGCGTTAACTACCCGGTATCGTTTAACGGTAAAGTAAAATTTACATTAGAGTTGGCAGCAACATTAACACCACAAGAAGTAGAAGCCATTGTAAGAGCAAACGAACAAACCATAAAATTCTTAGATGGCAAAGAACCTAAAAAGGTCATTGTTGTTCCTAAGAAGATTGTAAATATGGTTGTTTAAACTTCCAAAAAATAAACTAAAAAAACCCTGTAATTAATCACTACAGGGTTTTTAGTTTTTAAAAAAAAATAGTATATTCAGGTTCGCAAACCAACATTAAAAAATAATGATTCTTGGGAACCTAATAAACCTTGGCGTAAAATCCGAAATGGAGTTTTACGAAAAACGCGAGGCAAGAATGGTGAATTTATTTGCTTGGATTGCCTTAATTGGTTCGGTGGCAGGTATAACTACCGTGTTTTTTATTCAAGCAAAATACCCAACACTTATCGCTACTTTTTCAGTATTTACTGCAATAGCGGTTTTACTTTTAAATTATAAAGGCTATCATAATGCAGCTACCTTAATTTTTATTGCAACAACCTGTTTTTCGGTATTTATATTAGTTCAACAATATGAAAAAAATGTTGGCAATTACTTATATTATTTTCCGCTTATCTTCTGCGTAGCCTTAGTTCATAATCCAACAAAATCAAATGTTCGAACTGTTATTTTATATTCAATAATTGGCGTTAGTTTTTTATGCTCTTGGTTATTAAATATTGATAGTTTAAAAAACACTACGGTGTCAACGAGAGATAATGAAATTCTACTAGTATACAATAGCATATTGACGTTCTTCATTACAGTTATTATGGTGTATCTCGTTGTAAAACTAATTAACCGCCAAAACAATGAGTCTTTAGGTTTATTAAAAAAGGAACAAGACGCACAAAAAATTATTTCTCAATCTTTAAAAGAAAAAGAAACCCTACTTGCCGAAATACAACACCGTGTTAAAAATAATTTAGCCATTATTACAGGCTTATTAAATCTTCAAACTGAGAAAGCACCTTGCAACGAATCAAAGCAATTAATGATTGAGTCAAGAAACAGAGTGATGAGTATTGCGATGGTTCATGAACGATTATATAAAAAGGATAACCTCTCTAAAATTAATTTCAAATTATATTTATCCGAATTAGTTCATGAATTAATAAAAAGTTTTCCTATTCATATAGAACAAATAAAAGTTGTAGAAGACTTAGAAAAAATAGAATTGGAGTTAACAAAAGCAGTACCTGTAGGCTTAATCATTAACGAAGCATTAACTAATTCTTTAAAGCACGCTTTCACTAGCACACATGCAAATCCAATTATTACTATTAAAATGCAATTAATATACGACCGTATACAAATTTCATTAAAAGATAATGGTATTGGTTTTTCGGATTTATCACAAAGAAAAGATTCTTCTTTGGGTATATCTTTAATTGAATCACTATCAGATCAGATTGATGCTGATGTTGTATTTAAAAATGAAGACGGCGCTTGTGTAAGCATTGTGTTTCCCCTTTAATACGTTTTATCACACATAACATCCGAAGGCAGTTTAGTTAAATCTCCTTCCATCTCTTTGTATTTTTTAAACTCCTTACAAGCGTTGTTGTTTTGTTTCATTACTATATATATTTTACCACGTTGTAAGTAATACTTTGCATTGTTTGGGTTTAATTTAATAGCCTCATTACAATCATTTAAAGCCGCTTTCACATTTTGTAATTCTAAATATGCAATACTTCTTTCATAAATAGCATCCGAGTTATCTGATTCAATTTCTAAAGCTTTCGTAAAATCAACAATAGCACTTTGATATTCTTTTATGATGTTTTTTAATATACCCCTCAAAAAATAACTATCCACGTTTCCAGCATCTATACTAATTTGCTTTGTATAATCTTCTATAGCTCCTTTATAATCATGCAATAATTCTTTCACCATTGCCCTGTCAAAATAAGCCATTGAATCTTTTGGTGAAACTTCAATCACTCTCGTAAAATAGTCAATCGCTCCTTCGTAATCTTTTAATTGAAATCTTTCAATCGCACAAGCGTTATATTCTTCTTTTAAACTTTGTGAAATCGCTGTGAATGAAGAAAAAAGTATCAAAAAAAATATAAAAATTTTACGCATCATTATTATTACTTATTGTAATAACAAAGCTAAAGTATTTCATTATATTTTGTTTGGTTTTATGAATATTTAACCCAATTTTTTTACAGGATAAATAACTATAAGTATCTTTATAACATAAATTACAACTTATGAAGTCTATTGTTTTTGCTACAGTTTTTTATGCTTTTTTATTTTTAAATGCTACTGTTTCAGCTCAGGATGAGCCTGTTCGATTAGAAGGATTTGCCCAAGGCTCAACATACCACATTGCATATTTTGATAAGGACAATAGAGATTTACAGGAAGATATCGAAAAAATATTACACGACTTTGATCAATCGGTATCTACCTATCAACCTACGTCTATTATCTCACGCATCAATACCAATCAAAAAAATGTAGTAGTAGATAAATATTTCATAGCATGTTTTAATAAAGCTAAAGAGATATGGAAAAATACAAATGGAACATTCGACCCAACTGTTTATCCGTTGGTAAATGCCTGGGGCTTTGGTCCAGGTAAAAAACAAAAAATTGAAAAACAGGTGATTGATAGCATCTTAAAATTTGTTGGTTTTCAACTTATAGAGTTAAAAGGGAACAAAGTGATTAAAAAAGACCCTCGTGTTGCTTTAGATTTTAACGCCTTCGCGCAAGGATACTCGGTTGATGTGGTGTCTGAATTTTTGACATCAAAAGGTATTACGTCTTTTATGGTAGAAATTGGTGGCGAAGTATATGCAAAAGGCAAAAAACCAAATGGCAATAATTGGACTGTAGGAATTGAAAAACCTATTGATAACAAAGAATCTGGTAATCCATTAAAAGCAATTGTAAAACTAGAAAATCTAGCTATTGCTACTTCAGGAAACTACCGTCGTTTTATTGTGGAAGACGGAGTAAAATATCACCATCACTTAGATCCTAAAACAGGATATCCTACAAAAAATAATTTATTAAGCGCTTCTGTGTTTTCAAAAGAATGTATTTCATCAGATGCCACAGCTACAGGTATATTAGTAATGGGTTTAGAAAAGGCTAAAGAATTTTTAAGTAAGCATCCCGAATTAGATGCCTATTTAATCTACTCAGATGATAAAGGGAACTATCAAGTATATGAAACCCCAGGATTAAAAGCATTTGTATCTGAAGCAGAATAAACAAATATATAGAATGTTATCTAGGCCTTAGTACCTTAAATTATACAACAAAAAAAGAGAGGATATACAATGTATATCCTCTCTTTTTATATTAAACTATAAATTATTTTTCTAAAATAATTTTATGATTTGAAGTTGCTTGATTGTTTGAAACAGATATAAAGTAAATACCATTAGCAAAATTTGACAGGTCTATTTTTTTAGATCCTTCTGTTGATTGCTCAATTTTTTCTTCATAAATCACAGCACCTAAAGTGTTCATCACTTTAATGCTAGTAGCATTTTTAAAATCTACATTAAATACTCCATTAGTTGGGTTAGGATAAATAGAGAACACAGGAGCATTTGCCATTTCATTAACGCCAGTAGCCACAGGAACCCAATCTAACATAACACCAGTAAAAAAGGCATTATCAGCTGGCATTTGATGATCAGGAGTTGCTCCTTTTGTGAATGTATAAGTTTGCATAGTTGTTCCAGAAGTACCGTGATTCCAAGTAGATTGAATAGCTACTTTATATACACCATCAGCTTGTAATGTTCCAGTAGCCGCAGCTCCTTTTTTACCGTCCCAAGTTACAGTATAAGTAGTCCAAGTACTTCTTGTTGCTCCTGTTGTAGCATCTAATGTGTTACAAGCTGTTGCTAAACAGTTTCCTGCAGTTCCTCCTGCGTTTACCGACCAAGTAGGTAAATGATCATTTGTTCCGCTTCCAGCATAACGTCTTTTAGTTTTAATGAAAGTTCCAGTGTTTGATTGAATCCAAACAGCTAAATCGTGTTGAGCGTTACCATTATAAGTTGGGGTTTTTGCAACCTCTGTAAAAGTAACAGTTAGAGTACCATCTGTTTGAGCTGATAAAGATCCCAAACCAAATACTGTAACAAAAGAAAGAATAGATAAAAGTTTTTTCATGTTTTAGTTATTATAGTTTACATGCAAAGATAAAAATAAATTCTGAAGATAGTCTGATGTTTTAATTAGAATGAGTATAAAAATGGGGTGGCAAATAAAAACCCCAAGGTGATTTTCCTTGGGGTTTTAAACAATTAATATTTAAGATTATTTTTTTGCTGTCATTTCCGCATGGAAAGTTACCTGAACAACCTCAGCAATTTTTTCAACGTATAATGAAGGTACTTTAATTTTATGGTCAGCCACCTTTACATCAAATTTAGAGTCAAACGTAAGAACACCTCCTTTTACAGTAATTGTTCCTGTAATTGTACGTGGTAATTCTACACCATGCATATCTAATGTTCCTTCCATCGTAACATTATAAACACCATCTTTAGTGTAATCAATTGTTTCTTTTACTTTACCTTTAAATGTTGCGTAAGGGTATTTTTCTGACTCAACATAATTCTCGTTGTAATGCTCTTGCATAAAAGCCGATTTAAAATTAAAGGCGGTTTGCTGTGCTTGAACTACAAAAGCTCCTGTTTTTGAGCTAAATACTGGTTTTGTAACTGTATTTGTAGCGTCAATGTTTTCCATTTTTGTTTCGCTAAAAAAACTAATCTTACATTTTTCACCAACGTATACTTGTGAAAACCCTTTTACTCCTAATGCTAATAATGCAATTATTAATGTCTTTTTCATGGTTTGTTGTTTTTAAAATTATTCTCCTTTGTTTTTACCTTGTAAACTAAATACTCTTGAAATGTTGAAACCTAAGCGAATTCCCCAATTATCCCAAGATGTGTTGGTGTACATAAAGTATTGGTCTTCAGTTAAACCAAATGAATTTGTTAAATGCACTTGGAAAACGTGTCCACCTGTCTCTAAATCATATCCTATGCCAAAACTATCGTAATATTTATCTTTGCTGTATTTATTTATTCTGTAACCATACTCTAAAGTAATGGCTTGACGTTTAGCAAACTTAAAACGAGTTACTCCACCAATGATAAAACAGTCATTTTTATCTGAAATTTTATCCACTAAATTTACGTGAACCATTGCTCCTGTAAGCTGAAAAGAGAAACGAGAGTTAAACTTTCTGGCAACCATAATTTGATGACAATATGATAATCTGTCATAAGGAGTTTGATATTTGTTTTCTCCATTAATTAACACATTTTGCATAAAAGTATGGTATACACTTGTAAATAAAGTAACACTTACTGGCATACCTCCACCTTTAGTGGTTTGTTTTAATAAACGGTATTTTAAAAATCCATCAGCTATTTTTTTACCTGAAGTACGACCAACACCAAACATTAAACGGCTACCATGACAATATTCTAAACCTAAACGAATATTAGCACCACCATCAACACCCCATGCATTATATGCACCTGAATTAAAATCGCCAAAGCGGTGAGAGATTCTAAAATCTAAACTACGTTTACTTAATACCTCAACGGTGTGAAAGTTAATTAAACGTGTGGTTTTAAATGTAGCCGTTGTGTATTCTTTTTTAGGTTTTTCTGCAACCATGTTTAAAAGATCATCTGGGCTTTGTGCAAAATATGCAGAAGTGCTACATACAATTAACGAAAGAGATAATATAATTTTTTTCATAATTAATTTAGTTATTTGGAGCACCAGCAGCTACCCATTTTTTAATTTTAGTAATATCACAATCCGAGATTTTTGAAGTAGCACCTTGTGGCATTTGCTGTGCAACGCCATCCCAAACAACACTACCTACTAATTTACTCCCACCAGGATCAACTGCATCAAAGTTGACAGCTGCCCAGTTAGTCATATCATGACCGCTACCAGACCCATTATGACAACTGCCTGTACATGAATTAGCCAATAAGGGTACTATGTGGGTAGAGTAACTTATAACTCCTGTTGTGTCGCATCCATTGTTGCTCAATGCTGAATCTGGATGCAATTCTTTGAAATTATCGTAATAACAACTGTTTAAAAAACAAATTGCTCCTATAGATAAAACAGATATATATACTTTTTTCATATTTTTATTAGTTGTTTTTTGCTCCTTGTCCTATCCAAACATAAATTAATTGGATTTGATTTTCAGATAATTCATTATTGGGTTTTTTAGGCATGATATCATCGCCTAAGCTTTTTAACGTGCTATATAACTTACTCTTTTCAGGAGAACCTGGTGAAATTCCTCCATTAATAAGTTTGGTGTATGATGTTAAACTAAGTTTTTCGTAAGCAGAATCTCCATGACATCCGCTAGAAGTACAATTTGAAATGATAATAGGAGCTATTTGTTTTGAGTAACTAACTTCTGTAAGTTTATCAAAATCTGTTTTATGCTTACATGAGCCAAGCATAAAGCCCACAACAGCAAAAATGCTTAGGGTTTTAAAGGTATCAGACAAAAAAATGTGTTTCATATTTTTAAATTATGAGATAAAAGTAATTTAAAAAACTGAAGAAACGCTGATTTTTTATTTAAACTGCTTATAAATAATAGCTTTCTGAATTTTTCTTGAAATACTAAAAATATATCAAATGTGTAAGCTAAAATAAATACATTTGATATTATAATAAATATCATATAGCCTTTATGAACGTTTTAATTGTTGAAGACGAGATTGATTTAGCAGAAGAAGTAAAAAAGTATTTAACCGATTTTAATTACAAATGTCAGATTGTAAATCTGTATAATGATGCTTTAACCTCAATAAATTATAATGAGTTTGCAGTTATACTTCTTGATTTAAAACTTCCTGATGGACATGGAGTAGACTTAATTCATTATATTAAAAAAAAGAAATTATCTTCTGGTATTATTATATTATCTGCTATTGACGAGTTGGATATGCGCATTAATGCATTAGAAGCAGGCGCGGATGATTTTTTAACTAAACCGTTTCATTTATCTGAATTAAATGCGAGGGTGAAAGCTTTGATAAGAAGAAACTTTCATAATGGAGATAATATTTTAGAGTATCACGAAATTAAAATTGATACTTCAAAATTTTTGGTAACAGTGTCTGAAGTTCCTGTGATATTAACGGCCAAAGAATATGATTTGTTATTGTATTTTATTGCTAATGCAGGTAAAGTAATCACTAAAGAAGCAATAGGTCACACTGTGTGGAATCAACACTCAGATATGGATGTATCAAGCGAAATTATATACACACATGTAAAAAATTTACGTAGAAAGTTAGTGGCATCTGGTTCTAAAGATTATGTGAAATCAATATATGGTATTGGCTATAAGTTTGATATTTAATGAAATTAGTATATAAAAACATATTAATAAACACAGTTGTTTCCATCATCATTCTTTTTGCTGGTGAGTTTTCGTTGTACTTTTTTCTAAAAAATAAAATGGAAAAAGAATCAATAGAACACTTACATCTTGAAAGGTATTTTATGATGAAGGATTTGAAAAACGGAGTTGATATTAGTAATTTCAAACATAACGTGGGCGACGTGCTAACTATTGTACCTGTAAACAAAATCACTTACAAGGAACCGATTATAGAGGAAGAGTTTGTAGAGGAAATAGAAGAAGAATTTGAACATGAAGGACTGCACGAGGAAGAAAAGTTTACATCTAAAAAAATAACATTTGATGTTGAGCAAAATCAAAAATTTTATCGTGTTACGATTACAAAAACGATAGATGAAGACGAAGGTTTAGCGGGGCACATGTCTGCAGTTATTTATTTTTCTGCAATATGTATGTTGGTAATTTTAATTATTGTAAATGTTTTTGTTTATTACAAACTGTTTGCTCCATTATATCTATTAATAACAGACATAAAAACATTTTCAGTACAACACCGAAAAAAAATAACACCACCATCAACAAGCACATCCGAATTTATTGTTTTGGGAAATGAAGTAAGTAAAATGTCGGAAAAAATACTTTCGGATTATGGCTCCATAAAAGAATTTATGGAAAACATGACACACGAAATACAAACTCCACTAGCTGTTATTAATACTAAAATTGAACGTTGTTTTCAGGACAAAAATTTAACTGAAGAACAGGCTGTTTTATTAAGTGAAGCGTCAAAATCAGTAAACAAATTATTTAACATTAACAAGGGATTAACCCTTATTGCAAAATTAGAAAACCGACAATTTCATAATGTTAATGAAATAAACCTTAAAACATTAGCTAAACAACGTATTCAATATTTTTCTGACTTTATATTAAATAAACAACTAACTGTTACTGAATCGTACCTTGAAGAAATCACCATTGTAATGAAGCCTTCATTAGCAGAAATTTTAATTGATAATATGGTCAAAAATGCCATTCAGCATAACATACAAAATGGCACAATTTATATCACATTAAATCAACATCAATTAATAATTGCCAACACAGGCGATGTGCCTCAAGAAAGCACAACAGCTTATTTTGATAGGTTTTTTAGTCAAAAACCACAGCAATCATTGGGCTTAGGACTGTCCATCATAAAGAAAATTGCAGAGTACTACAATTACACGGTTAGTTATAAGTACGAAAATAGTTTACATCAAATAACCGTTGATTTTAAAACATCTTCTTAAAACAATTTGATTTGTTTGTTCTCTGTGAGAGCCTCTTTATAAACTAACAACACTCTGTTTCTAGCAAACGCATGATCAACAATGGGCTTAACATATTGAGGCGTATTAAATTCAGGAACCCATTTTTTTATATACTCATATTTTGGATCAAATTTTTTAGTTTGCTCAGTTGGGTTAAATACTCTAAAATACGGAGCAGCATCGCATCCGCTTCCGGCCGCCCATTGCCAACCGCCATTATTCGCGCTTAAATCAAAATCTAATAATTTTTGAGCAAAATAAGCTTCTCCCCAACGCCAATCAATTAATAAATCTTTTACTAAAAAACTCGCCACTATCATTCGTACCCGGTTATGCATAAATCCAGTGGCATTTAGTTCTCTCATTCCTGCGTCTACAATTGGAAATCCTGTTCTGCCCTCACACCATGCTTTAAATTCACTCTCATTATTCCTCCACTCTATTTTATCATATTGAGGTTTAAATGAATTTTTTGCTGCATGCGGAAAATGATGTAATATCATCATATAAAAATCTCTCCAAATTAATTCATTCAACCATGTTTCGTTTAACAACAAAGCTTGTTTTGCTAAAGCCCTAATACTAACAGTTCCAAAACGTAAATGTAAACTCAACCTACTTGTTCCATAGATAGCCGGAAAATCTCTTTGTTCCTTATATTTTGTAACTACAGACTTACTAATAGTTGTAGAAGGAAATTCTAATCCTGATGTTTCAAAACCTAAATCATGTAATGATGGTGTTTCAAAACTATTAGTTTGTATAAAATTTTTGAAATATTTTTTATTAGGATACGGCTTAACATGAAAATCAGTTAAACGTAATTTCCATTTTCTGCTGTATGGTGTAAAAACAGTGTAGGGTTTTCCATCGTCCTTAACTACTTCGTCTTTTTCGAAAATACATTGATCTTTATAGGTTTTAAAATCAATATTATATTTTGCTAATAGTAATTTAATCTTATCATCTCGCTCATTAGCATAAGGTTCATAATCATGATTGGTATAAACAGTTTGTATAGTATATTCTTTTGTTAACTCATTAAATACAAGTTCTGGCGGAGAATAAAAAACTTTGAGAGAAGAGTTAAGTTCTTTTAATTGTTCGTTTAACTTTAAAATAGACAAATGAATAAACTCTACCCTCCCATCTTTTTTATCTTCTAACTTATCTAAAATGTGTTTGTCGAAAATAAATATAGGCAAAACCGGTTCTCCCTTTTTAAGAGCATAATACAAACCAGCGTTATCCTCTAAACGTAAATCTCTTCTAAACCAAAATATATTTATTTTTTTCATCATACAGTAAACCCACAATATCTGCAAAAGTTTAGAAATACTACAAATTCATCCGTTAAAATTAATTATTTTTAAGCAATGAAAATTGTATATAAAAATATCCTTATTAATTCTCTTATTGCAATTGTCATTCTTTATTTAGGTGGTTTGGCCCTTTTTTTATTTTTAAAAGGCAAAGCAGATACAGATGCTTTAGAAGAACTTTATATCCAACAAAATTTTATTAAAAAAAGAATTAATGCTGGAGTTAACATTGATGTTTTTCGATTAAACATGGGTGATAATGTTGTTGTAAAAGAAACAAAACTATTTTTATATAAAGACCCTATCACACAAGATGCCGTAGTATATGACTTAGCAAAACAACGACTTTTAAAAGTTAAAAAAATTATTTTCGATGTTGACCAATCCAAAAAGCATTATCGTATCACGATTTCAAAAACTATAGATAAAGGTGAAGGAATTGGAGATAGTATAGAATCTGTAATGATTTCATCGGGACTCATTATGCTGGCCTTATTAATTTTAATAAATATTTACGTGTACTATATCATGTATAGTCCTTTTTATAAGCTTATGAAAAGCATTGAAAATTTTTCAGTTCAAAAATTAATAAAAATACCTCCGCCTAAAACAGACACAGAAGAGTTTATTATTTTAGGAAATAAAATCAGTGAGATGTCGGATAAAATGATTACTGATTATACTTCAATTAAAGAGTTTATTGAAAACATGACTCACGAAACACAAACTCCTTTAGCCATCATTAATACTAAGTTAGAAAGATGCTTACAAGATAAACAGCTCACTCAGGAACAAGCAACACTTCTTGTGGATGCCACAAAAGCAGTTAAAAATTTATTTAATCTCAACAAAGGGTTATCGTTACTTAGTAAATTGGATAATAAACAATACAACTCTCCAAAAACAATAAGCGTAAAAGAACTGGTTGAAGATAGGATAGATTATTTTTCTGATTTTATTGAAGCACAAGAAATAGTTTTAACAAAAAATTATGTTGAGGATACCTCTATTTTTATAGATATTTATTTAGCCGAAATACTTATCGATAATCTTTTAAAAAATGCCGTGAAGCATAATTTTAAAAATGGTGAAATTTTTATAACACTTCAAAATAAGCAATTAACCATTGCAAACACTGGTAAAGTCCCCACAGAATCTACCGATCGTTTTTTTGAACGGTTTTATAGCCAAAACCCACAACAATCTTTGGGGCTGGGGCTTTCAATCATTAAAAAAATTACAGATTACTACAATTACCACATTTCTTATAGTTACACTAATGATTTACACCAAATAATCATTTCATTTAATAACATAGCTTTAAAATAATTGTTTACGCTTTTTTGATAAGGAGATTGTCCTTAAAAATTGAAAAATTTCATGTAATTTCAGCACTTCTAAATAAACTTATTTAAGTCATGGAATTACAACAATTTCAACAACACATATTACAAGGTATCCCTAACGAATTACCTCAGATAAAAGTTTACGAGCCAACTATCAATCATGCTCCCAAACGTAAAGAAATCTTAAATAGCGAAGAGAAAAAATTAGCTATTCAAAATGCGCTTCGTTATTTTGATGCAAAACATCATGCGGTATTAGCTAAAGAATTTGCGGAAGAGCTAAAAACTTACGGTCGTATTTATATGTACCGTTTTCGTCCTGACTATAAAATCTATGCACGTCCAATTATGGACTATCCTCATCAAAGCATACAAGCAGCAGCTATCATGCACATGTTAAGCAACAACTTAGATTATGCAGTTGCACAACATCCTCACGAATTAATTACATACGGGGGTAATGGAGCTGTGTTTCAAAACTGGGCGCAGTACTTGCTAACCATGCAATACTTAGCTACTATGACAGATGAACAAACATTGGTACTATATAGTGGTCATCCTATGGGATTATTCCCTTCGCATAAAGATGCACCTCGTGTTGTAGTAACTAATGGTATGATGATTCCTAATTACAGCAAACCTGACGACTGGGAAAAATTTAATGCCTTAGGCGTAACACAATACGGGCAAATGACTGCTGGTTCATTTATGTACATTGGTCCACAAGGTATTGTACATGGTACATGTATTACCGTGATGAACGCCGCCCGTAAAGTATCAAAATCAGAAGAAGATAGAATTGGAAAATTATTTGTGACTTGTGGTTTAGGTGGTATGAGTGGTGCACAACCAAAGGCTGCTAAAATTGCAGGCTTAGTCTCTATAACTGCCGAAATAAATCCAAAGGCTGTTCACACACGTCACTCTCAAGGCTGGGTAGATGAAGTATATGATAATTTAGATGCATTAATTCCGAGAGTTAAAGAAGCTCAAGCTAAAAAAGAAGCTGTATCCATTGCATACCAAGGAAATGTAGTTGATTTATGGGAACGTATTGTAAAAGAAGGCATGAAAGTAGATGTTGGTTCTGATCAAACCTCACTTCACAATCCTTGGGCTGGTGGTTATTATCCTGCTGGTTTATCATTAGAGCAAAGTAATGATATGATGGCTAATAATCCTACTCAGTTTAAAGAGGAAGTTCAGAAAACGTTAGTTCGTCATGCAAATGCAGTTAATACATTAACCTCTCAAGGCATGTATTTCTTTGATTATGGAAATGCCTTTTTATTAGAAGCTGGAAGAGCGGGTGCTGATATTTATAAAACAGAAAAACCAATTAAAGGCGGACACGTTGGGGCTACTTTCCGTTACAATTCTTATGTACAGGATATCTTAGGGCCAATGTGTTTTGATTATGGTTTTGGTCCGTTCCGTTGGGTTTGCACTAGTGCCAACGAAAATGATTTACGCAAAACAGATGAAATTGCTTTAAAAGTTTTAGAAGAAATTTATAAAACAGCTCCACAAGAAATTAAACCTCAACTACAAGATAATATTGTTTGGATTAGAGATGCGATGAAAAATAATTTAGTTGTTGGTTCGCAAGCCCGCATTTTATATGCTGATAGCGAAGGTCGTGTGAAAATTGCTGAAGCTATCAATAAAGCCATTGCTGCAAAAGAAATTTCGTCACCTGTAGTTTTAGGACGAGATCATCACGATGTAAGTGGTACTGATTCTCCTTATCGTGAAACATCCAATATTTATGATGGATCAAAATATACAGCCGACATGGCGGTACAAAATTTTGTTGGTGATGCTTTTCGTGGTGCTACTTGGATAAGTTTACACAATGGTGGTGGCGTTGGTTGGGGCGAAGTAATTAACGGCGGATTCGGAATGGTACTAGATGGTAGCGCTGATTGTGACAGACGATTAAAATCGATGTTGTTTTGGGATGTAAATAATGGTATTGCGCGTCGTGCCTGGGCCCGAAACAAAGAAGCTAATTTTGCTATTAAACGCGAAATGGAACGAACACCAAATTTAAAAGTAACCATTGCTAATTTAGTTGATGAAACTATTTTAAATAATTTATTTTAATGAAAAACTTAATCATACTATTTTTTCTTGTAGTATTCGTAGCTTGCAATAGTGAAAAAAAACAAGAAGTAGAGCATCAAAATCAAGATTTAGTTTTTGATGCTTTTAAAGAACGTTTTATTTTACACTTGTGGGAATTGTATCCTGGATGGGCCAGCTCGCAAGGATATCACAAATATGATAGCATTCTTGTTATACCAAATCAAGAACAAAGAAATAAAGAATTAGCATTTTGTAAATCAAATTTAGATTCATTAAAGGCATTTGATTTAAATGCTTTGTCTGATAATAACAAAACAGACTATCACATGATAGAAGATCAATTAAAATCTTCTCAGTGGTATATTACTGAATTCAAATCGTTTGAATGGAATCCCTCAGACTATAATGTATGCGGAGGGTTTGCTGAAATGTTAGCTAACAATTATGATTCCTTAGAAAATCGCTTACATAATTTTTATTTACGTATGCGAAATGTAAAAGCTTACTATGAAACAGCTAAATTAAATATTAAAAACCCAACAATAGAACATACGCAATTAGCAATTGATCAAAATTTAGGTGGAATATCTGTCTTCGAAGAAGATCTTATTGATGCGTTGAACAAAGATAACCCAAGTAAAGAAATTTGCGACTCATTTATTGTTTCTGCTAAGGCAGCTGTTGATGCAATTAAAGACTATGTAAGCTTTCTCAAAACACTAAAAAATACAACTCCACACAGTTTTCGTATAGGTAAAAATTTATACTACAAAAAGTTTCAACACGATATTCAATCGAGTTATACTGCTGATGAAATTTATAAGAAAGCATTGACTCATAAGGAAGAACTACATTCACAAATGTTTGATATCACTAAAAAATTATGGTCAAAATATTTGAAAAATAAAAAAATGCCAGACGATAATTTGTTAGCCATTAAGCAACTTATTGATGTTATTTCAGTAAAACATGTTCAAGCAGATTCTTTTCAAACAGAAATTGAACATCAAATTCCAAGATTAGTAAGTTTTATTAAAGAAAAAAATTTAATCTATATTGATCCATCAAAACCATTAGTTGTTCGTAAAGAGCCAGCTTATATGGCTGGTGTTGCAGGTGCTTCTATATCGTCTCCTGGACCTTATGATAAAGGTGGGAATACCTATTATAACGTAGGAAGTTTTGCAGGATGGGACAAAACAAAAATTGAAAGTTATTTAAGAGAATACAATCATTATATTTTACAAATCTTAAATATACATGAAGCTATTCCTGGTCACTACACTCAATTAGTATATTCAAATCAATCGCCAAGTATTATTAAAGCTATTTTTGGAAATGGCGCTATGATTGAAGGCTGGGCTGTTTACACAGAACGTATGATGTTAGAAAATGGCTATCAAAATTCTCCGGAAATGTGGCTAATGTATTATAAATGGAATCTTCGCACAACTTGCAACACTATTTTAGATTATGGGGTACATGTTAATAATTTAAGTAAAGCTGATGCTATGCATTTATTAATTGATGAAGCTTTTCAACAACCTGCAGAAGCAGAAGGTAAATGGAAAAGAGTTTCAGTAACTCAAGTTCAATTATGCTCTTATTTTACAGGATATAAAGAGATTTATGATTTCAGAGAGAATTTAAAAAACAAAGAAAAAACACAATTCAATTTAAAAAAATTTCATCAAAAGTTTTTAAGTTACGGTAGCGCTCCTGTAAAATATATTACAGAGTTAATGAATAATGACTCTCAAACAAAATAAATAATCATGTTCACAATAGATACACACACGCATATTATCCCAAAACACATTCCCGATTTTACTAAAAAGTTTGGTTACGGAAATTTTATTCAGTTAGATCATCATGCGCCAGGAAGAGCTTGGATGATGCAAGGTGATAAACGCTTTAGAGAAATAGTTGAAAACTGCTGGGATGCTGAAGTTCGCATCAAAGAAATGGCAGAACATAAAGCAGATATGCAGGTTATTTGCACAATACCAGTTATGTTTAGCTATGATGCTAAACCAAACGATTGCTTAGAAATTTCACAATTTTTGAATGATGATATAGCGCAAACCGTAAACCGTTATTCTGATAAATTTATAGGTTTAGCCACAGTACCAATGCAAGATACCAATTTAGCGGTTCAAGAATTAGAACGTTGTATGAGCATCGGTTTTAAAGGCGTTCAAATAGGTAGCAATATCAATAACATCAATTTAGGCGAACCTCAATTTCATGATTTTTGGGCTGCTTGTGAAAAAACAAATGCAGCTATCTTAGTTCATCCATGGCAAATGATGGGACAAGAACACATGACTAAATATTGGTTACCTTGGTTAGTTGGTATGCCTGCCGAAATTAGCCGTGCAATTTGTTCGATGATATTTGGGGGGATATTTGAAAAATTTCCAAAATTAAAAGTTTGCTTTGCTCATGGTGGTGGTTCTTTCTTGCCAACTATCAGCCGTATTGAGCATGGTTGGGAATGTCGACCTGATTTAGTAGCGATTGATAATGAGTTTAATCCTAAAAAATACTTAGGTAAATTTTGGGTCGACTCTCATGTATGCGACCATAAAATGTTGCAATATATTATTGATTTAGTTGGAGAAGATAAAGTTGTACAAGGTTCTGATTATCCATTTCCATTAGGAGAAGCAGTTCCAGGAACGTTAGTAAGAGAAGCCCCCCTTTCGGATGCAACTAAAACAACTATTATGGGAACAGCAGCTAAAAACTGGCTTTCATTATAGTTAATTTAGCAAACACAGATTCGTATATTCGTACTCAATTCGTAATTATTTATTCGTATGTCTCACTTCACCGATCAACAATTAAGATTACTTACTGCCGCAGAAGGCAAGACGCTTAAGAAAGTCATGATTTATTTTTGGGTTAATCGTTTTAATCCCGATGCTCAAGTTGATTTAATTGACAATGTAGAGCTTGTGTTTTCAGATGATAGTTCACTAGTGATAACCTGTAATGAGGAAAGTACGGGTATTGATGTTATTCCTGATTTTAATTACGAAGACGAAAAAGCCCAATTAAAACAAGAGTTTGGAGATAAAATTAAAATGATTCCTATTGATGCTTCAACGACTAAAATGTGGACAGATGTAATTGGAGAAACAATTGAAGCTTTTGAATTGAGTAGAGAAGACGAACAGTTTTTAAATGACGCTTTAATTATTAATTTCGGAACAGAAAAACGTTCTATTGGTATTAGCCCTAATGATGGACTTATTATCGATTATTGGGAAGATATTTAAATCCTTTAAGGCTACTTGTCGACTAAATTATGTTTTTAGCTGATTAAAATCATTAATTCGTCTAACAAACTAATTAACAACCTGCTCTTTTGCCTGATTCATCTGATAAAAACAGGCTTATTTAGAATTAATATAAATTACACAAACTGTTAATAAATTCTAAAAAATACTACCTAGATATACAACATTCTGCTATTTTTGCACGGTGATTTTTGTCATTAAAGTGTCATTAAACAGCCATAACATACACAAAATTAGATATAATTCTATGCATAATAATATGTCTCATTTCTCTTTAAAATCCTTATTTGGCGCGGTTTTTCTATTTTTTGCTTTCTCCTTTGGATTGAAAGCTCAAGATGGTGCTAAAATATTTAAGCAAAACTGTGCCGTTTGTCACTCATTAACCGATCAAAAGCTAACTGGTCCAGGTTTAGCAGGTGTTTCCGGCCGTGTTCCAAAGCCTGCTGAAGCGTGGTTAACAGCTTGGGTAAAAAACAATAACAAAGTGATTGCTTCTGGCGATGCTTATGCAAAATCTTTGGTTGCTGCTAACGGCGGTGCTGATGGAATGAGCGAGTTTGAGTTTTTATCAGATGCTGATTTAAAAGCATTAGTAGCTTACGTAATTGCTCCTCCTGCTCCAAAAGAAGAAGTTAAAGCTGCTGCTACTGGCACAGACGTAGTTGAAGAAGAAAAAGGAGGAATTGATCCTTTATACTTATTATTAGGCGCTATTGCAGTTCTTGCAATTGTTTTAAGCGCATTAAGAAGTGTACGTCACTCTTTACAAAATTCTTACAACAGAAAAGAAGGTAAAGCTGAAACTGAAGAATTAACTTTCGGAAACGAAGTAAAACAATGGATTAGCGGTCACCGTCGTTTAGTAGGTGTATTTGTTATCATCATTGGTTTCTCAGGAATGAAATCTTGCTGGGATGCTTGTTATGATTTAGGTGTATACTACGATTGGGAAACTCAAAAAGGTTATTTACCAGAGCAACCTATTAAATTCTCTCATAAATTACACGCAGGAGATAATGAGATTGCTTGTCAATATTGTCATAACTCAGTAGAAAAATCTCGTCATGCAGGAATTCCTTCAGTGAATGTTTGTATGAACTGTCATAAAGGAATCCAAAAAGGACCTCAGTACGGAGAAAAAGAAATTGCTAAAATCTATGCTGCTTCTGGTTTCGACCCTAAAACAGGAACTTACGTTAATCCTCAAAATCCTATCAAATGGATTAAAGTTCACAACTTACCAGATCACGTTTATTTCAACCACTCTCAACACGTAGTAGTAGGTAAACAAGAGTGTGCTACTTGCCACGGTGATGTTAAGAAAATGACTACTGTTGAACAAAAATCTCCATTAACAATGAAATGGTGTATTGAGTGTCACAGAAAAACTGAAGTAGCAATGGAAGGAAATCCATACTATGACAGATTACACAAAGCTTTAAAAGAAAAATACAAAGGACAATATGACGTTAAGTTTACGGTTGACAAAATCGGAGGACTTGAATGTGCTAAATGTCACTATTAATTGTTAGAAACCGGTAATTACAAGAAATATCACAGATGACTATGTCGAAAAAATACTGGAAAGGTTTACCTGAATTAAATAACAGCGAAGACTTTTTAAAAAGCAAAAACAATGAGTTTGCTGAGCAACTGCCAATGGAAGAATTTCTTTCTGGCGATGAAACAACATCTAAAGGTACTAGCCGTAGAGATTTCCTTAAAGTAATGGGATTCTCAACAGCTGCTGTAGCTTTAGCTGCTTGTGAAACTCCTGTAAACAAATCTATCCCTTACGTTGTAAAACCTGAAGAAGTAACTCCAGGTGTTGCTAACTTTTATGCTTCAACTTTTTATGATGGACATGATTATGCTTCTGTTTTAGTTAAAACAAGAGAAGGTCGTCCAATTAAAATTGAAGGAAATGATTTATCAAAAGTAAGTCATGGTGGTACTAGTGCTCGTGTTCAATCATCTGTATTAAGTTTATATGATGGTGCTCGTTTAAACGGTCCTTTGGCAAAAGGTAATCCTACTACATGGAAAAATGTAGATGATGCCGTTTCTAAATCTTTATCAACTGGAACTAATGTTATTTTAAGTTCAACAATTATCAGCCCTTCTACTAAAGCTGTAATTGCTGAGTTTACTGCAAAATATCCTAATACTAAACACGTTACTTATGATGCTGTTTCCTATGCAGCATTAATTAAAGCTAACAAAAATGTATTTGGTAAATCTGTTGTTTCTTCATACGATTTCTCTAAAGCAAAAACGATTGTAGGTGTTGCTTGTGATTTCTTAGGGACATGGTTAAACCCAATTGAGTTTGCAAATCAATACAGCAAAACACGTAAAGTAAACCGCGAAAACTTAGAAATGAGTAAACATTACCATTTCGAAGCAAACTTATCTTTAACTGGTGCAAATGCTGATGAGCGCTACATGGTTAAAGCTTCTGAGTTTGGTAAAGTAATCGCTGCATTATTTAATGAAGTTGCTGGTGCAACTGGTAACTCTAAAGTTTCTGATTCAAAAGTTTCTAATCCTGATGCAGCAAAAGCAATTGCTAAAGTAGCTAAAGAATTAGTTGAAAATAAAGGAAAATCAATCGTAGTTTGTGGTTTTAATGATGAAAATTGCCAAACATTGGTAAACGGAATCAATAAAATGTTAGATAACTATGGTAAGACTGTAGATGTAGAAATGCACTACAACTTAAAACAAGGTGATGATAAAGAATTTTTAGATCTAGTTGCTGATTTAAATGCTGGTAAGGTTGGAACTTTAATGACTTACAACTGTAACCCAGTTTATACAGCTCCTGCATCTTTAAAATTTGAAGCAGCATACAAAAAAGCAGCAGTAAAAGTTTCTTTTTCTCAAACGTTAGATGAAACAGCAACGTTAGCTGACTATGTTTGTCCAGATAATAACTTCTTAGAGTCTTGGGGTGATGCAAATCCAAAACGTGGTCACTACTCATTACAACAACCAACAATCAATCAAATATTTGCAGCTCCTAAATACGAAGGAACTCGTCAAGTACAAGATACATTATTAAAATGGTCAGGTATCAAAGCTGATTATTTAACTTATTTACAAGGTTACTGGAATAATCATATTTTCCCTCAACAAGGAAAATATTTAGACTTCGCTTCTTTCTGGGCACATACTTTACACGATGGTGTTTTAAAAGTATCAGTTTTAAAAGATGCAGTTATTGCTCCAATGGCTAAAGACTCTACAGGTAAACCATTAATGACTGGGGTAGCGGCTATCATCAACGAAGTTGTTGCTGATTCTACTGCTAATGTTGTTCCTGCTGCACATCACGAAGCACCTGCTGCTCACCACGCAGCTGCGGTTACTGAAGTAGCATCTTCATTACCAACTCCTGATTATAACAAAGCTGCTGCTGCTGCAACTTCTGCAAAAGGCGGTCAGTTTGAATTAGTTGTTTACGAAAAAATTGGTTTAGGAAACGGAAATCAAAGTAATAATCCATGGTTAATGGAATTACCTGATCCTATTTCTAAAGTAACTTGGGATAACTATATTACTATGAATCCTGCTGATGTTGCATCATTAGGATTACATGAAATGAAACGTCAAGATATTATCGGTTCAATCGTAGATTTAACTGTTAATGGCGTTACAATAAAAGCTCCTGTATACCCTCAACCAGGGCAAACAGCTGGAACAATTGGTTTAGCTCTTGGTTATGGTCGCTCGGCTGAAAGCTTAAAAGTTGCTTTTGGTATCGGTGTAAATGCTTACCCTTTTGTAACAGTTGCTAATGACACTTTACAAAATGTAAGTTTATCTGCTACAGTTGCTAAAACTACTGAAGAACATAAATTTGCAGCTACTCAAATTCACCACACTATCATGGGTCGTGAAGAGTATTTATTACGCGAAGTATCTTTAAAAGAATACAAAGAAAAAGATAAAGAAGTTTGGAACCCAATTGCTGCATTACCAATGCACGGTGGTGGCAAAAAACCTGTTGAGCAAGTTGATTTATATGCTGCTACAGAAAGATTAGGTCACAAATGGGGCTTAACAATCGATATGACTTCTTGTATTGGTTGTGCTGCATGTGTTGTAGCTTGTACTTCTGAAAATAACGTTCACGTTGTAGGTAAAGAAGAAGTTAGCAGAACTCGTGAAATGCACTGGTTACGTATCGATCGTTACTACACTTCTGACATGACAAAAGCAAAAGCTTCTGAAGAACATGTTGGAGCAATGCAAATGTATTTAGATATGGAAAACCCTTCTTTAAATCCGAAGGTAACTTTCCAACCTATGATGTGCCAACACTGTAACCACGCACCTTGCGAAAACGTTTGTCCAGTATTAGCTACCTCTCACAGTACTGAAGGTTTAAATATGATGACTTATAACCGTTGTATTGGTACTCGTTACTGTGCTAACAACTGTCCTTTCAAAGTTCGTCGTTTCAACTGGTTCAACTATATCGAAAACGATAAATTCACTGATATTAATCCAGCACAACAAGATTTAGGACGTATGGTATTAAACCCAGACGTAGTAGTTCGTTCTCGTGGTGTTATGGAAAAATGTTCAATGTGTCAACAACGTTTACAAGCTGGTAAATTAGTTGCTAAAAAAGCAGGAACTCCATTAGTGGATGGTTCAATTAAAACTGCTTGTCAACAAGCTTGTCCTACAAACGCAATTATGTTTGGTGACGTTAATGACGAAAATTCTCAAATTTCAACATGGAGAAATGACGACAAAAACTTCTTCTTATTAGAGGAAGTTGGTGTTAAGCCTACAGTTTCTTACTTATTAAAAGTGAGAAATCAAGAGGAAGCAATTCATGCTCATGCGAGTCATGCTGCTGCTCCAGCTCATAAAGAAGAAGGACATAAAGAAGAACATCACTCATAAAAATTAGAAAAATTAATTTATAAATTCTGAATTTAAAATAATATGCACGCAGAATCACAGATAAGAGAACCATTGATATTAGGTAATAAAACTTACCGAAACATCACCGATGATATTATTGCACCTATTGAAGGTAAAGCGAACAGATTGTGGTATATTTTGTTTACTATCTCTGTATTAGCTTTCATGTGGGGTATTGGATGTTTATCATATACTATTGGAGTTGGTATTGGAGCTTGGGGATCAAACAATGGTGTTGACTGGGCATGGGATATCACTAACTTCGTTTGGTGGATTGGTATTGGTCACGCTGGTACATTAATTTCAGCAGTATTATTATTATTCCGTCAAAAATGGCGTATGGCTATTAACCGTTCTGCTGAGGCGATGACGATCTTTGCGGTATTATGTGCGGCTATCTTCGTAACATTACACACAGGCCGTCCTTGGTTAGATTATATGTTATTCCCATTACCAAATCAATTTGGTTCTTTATGGCCTAACTTTAACTCTCCATTATTATGGGACGTTTTTGCGGTATCAACTTATGCTACTGTATCAATTGTTTTCTGGTACATCGGTTTAATTCCTGATTTCGCTATGATTCGTGATAGAGTTGTTAAACCAAGAATGAAAAAAGCGTACGCTTTATTATCATTTGGTTGGGGAGGTAACGTTCGTCACTGGTCTCGTTTCGAAGAAGTTTCTTTGGTATTAGCAGGTTTATCAACACCATTAGTATTCTCGGTTCACTCAATTGTATCATTTGACTTCGCAACTTCAGTTGTTCCAGGATGGCACACAACAATCTTCCCACCTTACTTCGTGTCTGGTGCGGTATTCTCAGGATTCGCGATGGTATTAACGTTAATGTTAATTGTTCGTAAAGTATACAAATTAGAATCATACATCACAGTAAAACACGTAGAGTACATGAACATCGTTATCATTGTTACTGGTTCAATTGTAGGTGTAGCTTACTTAACTGAGTTATTTGTAGCATGGTATTCTGGTGTAGAATGGGAACAATATGCATTCTTAAACAGAGCAACTGGTCCAATGTGGTGGTCTTATGCAGCCATGATGACTTGCAACGTAATCTCTCCTCAATTATTCTGGTTCAAAAAATTACGTACAAACTTAGTATTTACATTTGTTTTATCAATTGTTGTAAATATCGGTATGTGGTTTGAGCGTTTTGTAATTATTGTTCCTACATTATGTCGTACTTATTTACCATCAACTTGGAATACATACTCTCCAACATTTATTGATGTAGGTATTTTTGTTGGTACAATCGGAATGTTCTTTACATTGTTCTTATTGTATTCTCGTACTTTCCCTGTAATTGCGCAAGCTGAGTTAAAATCAATTTTAAAATCTTCAGGCGAAGAACATAAAAAAGCTGCTGCTCACGCACACCACTAATTAAGAACTAAGATTTAGAAAAAAGATATTAGAAAAATAATATGGCAACTAAACAAATTATACACGGCATCTATTCAGACGAAGTTCCATTATTAGAAGCATGTAAAAAATTACGTGCATCAGGTATTCGTATTAAAGATGTATTTACACCATTTCCAGTTCACGGAATAGATCCTATTGTTGGTGTACCTCGTACACGTATCGCAATTTGCGCATTCATTTATGGAATCACTGGTTTATCATTAGCTACATTAATGATGTGGTACATGATGATTCATGATTGGCCAAATGATATTGGTGGTAAACCAAATTGGAGTTATTATGCTAATATCCCCGCATTTATTCCAATTAGTTTTGAAGCTACTGTATTTTGTGCGGCTCACGGTATGTCATTAACGTATTTATTACGTTGTTGGTTGGTACCTGGTGCTAAAGCAAAAAACCCAGATCCTCGTACAACTGATGATAAATTCATGATTTATTTAGAATTAAATGATGAGCAATCTAAAAAAGCTGACGAGATTTTACGTTCTACTGGTGCAGAAGAAGTAAACTACAAAGGAACTATTACAATTGAACCAAAATATTAATTAGATAAACACAACGATATGAACTTATCATACAAAAATCTTAAACTAGTAGCTTGCGGTACGTTTGCAGTTATGTTAGTTGCAGGTTTTACATCATGTGGTAAAAAAGACGCTAACAGTCCTGGTTTTGAATTCATGCCAGACATGTACCGTTCACCATCTGTAGAATATTACGGAACCCACGTTATTAATGGAGATACATTGTACAATGCTATGTTACCTGTAGCAGGAACAATTGCTAGAGGTTTTATGCCTTATGTATATCCAAACACACCTCAAGGATATGAACAAGCTGGATTATATTTAAAAAACCCAATTGCTTATTCTGAAGCTGTAGAAAAAGAAGGTGAAGTAATTTACGGTAAATTTTGCGTTCACTGTCATGGTGCAACAGGCCAAGGAGATGGAAAAGTTGGTGCAAAACTACCTGGGCCTCCTCCCGCTTATAACACAGCATTAAAAGATTTACCAGAAGGAAAAATATTCCACTCTATAACTTATGGTAAAAACTCAATGGGTTCTCATGCAAGTCAGTTAACTCAAGAAGAGCGTTGGAAATTAGTGTATTATGTACAAAAATTACAAGGACCAAAAACTGTAGCAGCAGATAGTACAAAAACTACTGCTCCAGCAGATTCAACAAAACATTAATTAAAAACGAATTTTTAAATACGACAGAATTTTTTAATATGAACACTGATAAATTAAATTTCGTAATACCAGCTAAAGCAAAAATGACATCAATCATTTTGATGGCTGTTGGTTTAGTATCTATCATCTGCATGTTTATGTTTGATAAACAACCAGATGATCACCATTACCACGCAACTCGTGCATGGGCAAACGTATTTGCAGGAGCATTCTTCTTTATGGCGATTGCTTTAGCTGCTGCGTTTTTCTTAGGTTTACAATATGCTGCAGAAGCTGGTTGGGCAACAACTATTAAAAGAGTTGTTGAAGCTGTAACTTGGTATTTACCAGTAGGTTTATCATTTTTGTTACTAGTTTTTATTTGTGGGCAAATTCACATGCATACAATTTATCCTTGGATGGCAGACGGTATTGCAACTGAAGGTTCTGAAAACTATGATGCTGTTATTGCAGGTAAAATAGGGTACTTTGGTGCATTTTGGTGGATTCGTACCATTTTATATATGGTTGCATGGGTTATGTTTACTTGGAAATTACGTAAAAACTCTTTAGATGCTGATGCATTAGGTCATGAAGAAGCAAAAGGTTTCCACTGGAAAAACGTAAAATTGAGCGCTTGGTTTATGGTTGTATTTGCTGTAACCTCTTCAACATCTGCTTGGGACTGGATTATGAGTATTGATACTCACTGGTTCTCTACAATGATGGGATGGTATATTTTCGCAGGAATGTGGGTAAGTGCAATGATTACTGTAACAATTATGGTTGTTTGGTTAAAGAAATTAGGATATTTAGAATTTGTTACTGAAAGTACTGTTCATGATATTGGTAAATGGATGTTTGCAATTTCTTTCTTATGGACATACTTATACTTCTCTCAATTCATGTTAATTTGGTATGCTGATATTCCTGAAGAAGTTGTATACTTCCAAACTCGTTGGGAATCTTATAAGGCACTAATGTGGACTGTATTATTTGTAAACTTTGCTTTCCCTATGATTATGTTAATGAGCCGTGACTCAAAAAGAAATTATTTTTTCTTAATGTTTGTAGGTGTTATCATCTTCATCGGTCACTACTTAGATATTATTATGGTTGTAATGCCAGGAACTGTTGGTCACCACTGGACTGGATTAAGCTGGATGGAATTAGGAAACTTCTTGTTTTTCTTAGGAGTATTTATGTATGTAGTATTAACTAATCTTTCTAAACGTCCGCTAATGGTTAAAAATCACCCATTCTTGGAAGAAAGTGCTCACCATTCATACTAAATAAACACAAACAACGAACTAAAATTATTTGATGTGAATACATAAGCCTAAGAACTTATAAAATCACAAGACAACTAAAAAAATAAATATCGAGATATGAAATTGTTAATCTTAATCGGACTTGTACTTTTAATAATTGCTGCGCATCAATTAATGCGTGTAGTTGAATTATCACGTCAATTTAAAAAAGGTCATGAATGGACAGTAAGTGATAGCGACAACTCTTTCAATGGAAAGGCAATGTTGGCTTTTGGATTTGCATTTATTGGCTTCTTCTTTTGGCAAGTAAATCGTTGGTCAGATAATTCCTTACCAGGTGCAGCATCTGAACACGGATTAAAAGTAGATGCATTATGGGATTATAACATGTATTTAATTTCATTGGTGTTTGTTTTAACAAATGCTTTCTTATTCTATTTTGCTTACAAATACAGTGGTAAGAAAGGTGTTAGAGCTACTTTCTTTGCACATGATAATCGTTTAGAGATGATTTGGACAATTGTTCCTGCTGTAACATTAGCATTCATTATCATTTTTGGTTTAAAATATTGGAACGATATCACAACTCGTTCTGAAGATTCAAACAAAGTAACTATCGAATTATATGCAAAACAATTTGACTGGACAGCTCGTTATGCAGGAAAAGATAAAACATTAGGATCTACAGATTACCGTCAAATTGATGGAAAAAATGATGTAGGCTTAGACACATTAGATGCAACAGGATATGATGATATCTTAGTTAAAAATGAGTTTCATATTCCTGTTAATAGAGAAATTGAATTTAAAATGCGCTCTCGTGATGTGATTCACTCTGCATACATGCCTCATTTCCGTGCGCAAATGAACTGTGTTCCAGGTATGGTTACTACATTCAAATTCACACCAAACAAAACTACAGCTGAAATGCGTAAAGATGCGTACGTAATTCAATTGATGAAAGGAATAAACGAAGCTCGTGCTAAAAAAGGTGAGGAGCCAGTTGAGTTTGACTACCAGTTAGTGTGTAACAAAATTTGTGGTGCATCTCATTATAATATGGGAATGGTTATTATAGTAGAAAGCGAAAAAGACTATAATGATTGGTTAGCAAAACAAAAAGCTGTAAAAACTATAGCTGTAAAATAATTTTAAATAAAACATTGTTGTACTAAAAATAAAGCAATAAAAATGGCAAACGCACATTCAATAGATTTACAAGAACACGTAGGACACCACGGACACGCTCATGATCATGATGAGCATGAAGAAAGTTTTGTGAGTAAATACATCTTTAGTATGGATCATAAAATGATTTCTCGTCAGTTTTTAATTACAGCTATCGTAATGGCTGTGGTTGCCATGACGATGTCAATCATTTTCCGTATGCAATTAGCATGGCCTGGTGAAAAATTTGCTTTCATCAACGCTATTCTAGGTGATAAATGGGGTAAAGATGGTGTATTAGACCCAAACATGTACTTAGCATTAGTTACTATTCATGGTACTATAATGGTATTCTTTGTATTAACTGGTGGTTTAAGTGGAACATTTGCTAACTTACTAATTCCGTACCAAGTTGGAGCACGTGATATGGCTTCTGGGTTCTTAAATATGTTATCATACTGGTTCTTCTTTTTATCAAGTGTAATTATGTTAGGATCTTTGTTTATTGAAGATGGTCCTGCATCTGGCGGTTGGACAATTTATCCTCCACTATCTGCTTTACCTGAAGCAATGCCAGGATCAAGATTAGGTATGACATTATGGTTAATTTCAATGACATTATTCGTAGTATCTTCATTATTGGGTGGTATTAACTATATCGTTACAATTATTAACTTACGTACGAAGGGTATGAAAATGACTCGTATGCCATTAACTATGTGGGCAATGTTAATTACTGCTATCTTAGGTGTATTATCTTTCCCAGTATTAGTTTCTTGTGTTGTATTATTAATTTGCGACAGAAGCTTAGGAACTAGTTTCTACTTATCAGATATTTATATTGGTGGTCGTCCATTAGACAACGTAGGTGGTAGCCCAGTATTATTTGAACACTTATTTTGGTTCTTAGGTCACCCAGAGGTATACATTGTATTATTACCAGCTTTAGGTATTACATCTGAAATTATCTCTACTAACTCTCGTAAACCAATCTTTGGTTACAGAGCGATGATTGGTTCTATGTTAGCAATTGGTTTCTTATCGTTTATCGTTTGGGGTCACCACATGTATTTAACTGGTATGAATCCATTCTTAGGTTCAGTATTTGTATTCACAACTTTATTAATTGCAATTCCTTCTGCTGTAAAAGCGTTTAACTACATCACTACTTTATGGAAAGGTAATATCCAATACACACCAGCAATGTTGTTCTCTATTGGTTTAGTATCTTCTTTCGTAACAGGTGGTGTAACTGGTATTATCTTAGCTGATTCAACTTTAGATATTTCTGTGCATGATACATACTTTGTTGTAGCTCACTTCCACATTGTAATGGGATTATCTGCTATCTTTGGTATGTTTGCAGGTGTTTATCACTGGTTCCCTAAAATGTTCTTACGTATGATGAACAAAAAATTAGGATATTTACATTTCTGGCTAACATTTGTTTCTGCTTATGGAGTATTCTTCCCTATGCACTTTTTAGGATTAGCAGGTGTTCCTCGTCGTTATTATACAAACAGCGCTTTCCCTATGTTTGATAATTTAATTGATATTAATGAGATAGTTACTGTGTTTGCTATCATTGCAGCATTAGCTCAATTTGTTTTCATCTTCAATTTCTTCTACAGTATGTTCCGTGGCGAAAAAGCTCCTCAAAATCCTTGGAATTCAAATACATTAGAATGGACAACTCCTATGGCAAATATTCACGGAAACTGGCCAGGAGCTTTACCTGTAGTTCACCGTTGGGCATATGATTATAGTAAGCCAGGTGCTGAAAATGATTTTATTCCTCAAACTGTTCCGTTAGCCGATGGCGAACATGATGGTGGTGGACACTAATACTTATTAAATACATAAAAAAGCGCTTACAGTTGTAAGCGCTTTTTTTATTTATCAGAATAACAAAAATTAAAATAATTACGTATAAATAATCATTTGAGATCATACCTACTTCATATCTTACTAACGATTACATTGTTCGGCTTCGGACAAAATAACGAGCATTTAAATCAAAAAATAACTGAGGCTAAAAAATATTGTATAAAAAACAAAATGAACACCAGCTTTTGTTTTTTAGTCGACCTCTCTATTCATTCAGGTAAAAACAGATTCTATATTTATGATTTTAAACTTAACAAAATAACTTCTAGTGGTTTAGTTTGTCATGGAATTGGAAAAAATAGTACTCCACAAAAACCAGTTTACAGTAATGACATTGCGAGCAATTGCTCATCATTAGGGAAATACAAAATAGGGAAAAGAGCATATAGTAACTGGGGTACTAATGTCCATTACAAAATGCATGGATTAGAAAAAAGTAACTCAAACGCTTATAAAAGATATGTTGTTTTACATTCATACGACTACGTTCCTGAAACCGAAATTTATCCGTCACATCTAACTATGGGTTGGAGTTTAGGTTGCCCAGTTGTATCAAATAGTTTAATGAAAAAAATAGATAAGCTCCTTCAAAATACCAAGAAGCCTACATTGATTTGGATTTTCGAATAATACTAATTCAGGTTAGTGTGTTACTTTTTATTCTAATAATCTTCATTAAATAACATGGCGTAATTGTTGTAAATATTTATTTGTATTTTTAACCTACAAATTTAATAGTCATGAAAAGCAAAAGTCTAAATTTATTATCAGTCGTAGCAATAATAATAGCTACTACCATTGTTTTTACACAATGTAAGAAAAAGGAAGAAGACAAAGCCCCAACAAAATATTCATCAGCTAGCGATAACTCAGTAGCTGATAATGCCTTTGCAGGTATTTGGAAACAAATAAGTGCGGTTTCAGATAGCACAAACGCTTTTAGAACAGCAGCAACATGTGGTACTGTTTCTATTACTCCATATAATACAACATCATGGCCAAAAACACTGGTAATTAATTTTGGAAATACAAATTGCCAAGGATCAGACTTAAATTATAGAAGAGGTATTATAACAGCAGTGTTTTCAGGTCCATATTTAGATTCTGGTACTGTTATAACAATTACATTAACAAACTACTACCATAACGATTATAACATTCAAGGTACTCAAACAATTACTAACAGAGGACATATCTCTAACGGTCATTTGGTTTATAGTGTGAACGTACAAAATGCTGTTATTACACATCCAACTAATGGTAAAACAAGTATTTGGACAACTGTACAAGACCGAGAGTTTTTTGCAGGGTACAACACCAGTTTAAATCCATTTGATGATGTATATTTAATTAGGGGAAATGCGAATGGCACCTCTATGGATGGCGAAGCGTATACTATAACAACTAACACAGATTTAAGAGTTAATGTTGGTTGCCCATGGATTGTAAGCGGCAATTTTACATTAACATTAAATGATTATCCAAACTACCCAATTGTATTTGATTATGGTAATGGAGCTTGTGATGCTAATGCAACAGCTACTTTAAATGGATCTTCATATAACATTGTTATGTATTAAAATATAAAACAGATTTCAATAAAAAAACCCCTGAAGTGTTCTTCAGGGGTTTTTTTATTAGTGACAAACTATTCCATTTCCTTTTCTTTTTTTAATGCTGTATACATCCTATATGACCTATAAATAGCATAAGCAAGAAATACGATACCAAGCACAATTCGTTTATTGCCAAAGGCTCTATCACTGAATAAATCAGTAAATAAAAACACAATAGAGCCCGTAAAAGTTAGTAATACCATTAAGCTACTAAACACAAGGTTAATTAATTCGACAGGTGATTTTTTCATAACAACTATTTTTTAATTCGTGAAATGCAAACAAGTTCGACTCCTAAAAAAAATCCCCTCCATTACTGGAAGGGATTTAATATAAAGTTTGATTAAATTATCTCAATTGGAAATTGATTGGTAAGTTAAAGAATACAGATACTGATCTACCATTTTGTTTTCCAGCTTTCCAGTTAGGCATAGATTTTACAACTCGAATTGCTTCTCTGTCGCATTCACTACATCCTGGTACACCTTTTAACACTTGTACATCTGTAATATTTCCGTTTCCGTTAACAACGAATTTCAAGAAACATTTACCACTTAAACCAGCTTCTTTAGCCATTTGTGGATATTGAATGTTTTTTTGAATATACTTCATCATTTCCATAGCTCCACCTGGAAATTCTGGCATTTCCTCTACTACTGTAAAGATTTCTGGTGCTTTTTCTTCAATTACACCATTACCATTTCCTTCTGTTGGCACAACTACCGCATCTCCATCACCTTCTTGAGTAACAGTACTAACTTGAGTATCAGCTATTTTTTCTTGCGGAGGTGGAGGATCCGTTTCAACCGCATCATCCTTAATAACTGGAGGGACAAATTTTACCGTTTCCATTACTGGTGGTGGTGGTGGTGGTGGTGGTGGTGGTGGTTCATTTTTATCAGCAGGAGGAGGTGTTAAGTCAATAGTGGTCATATCCAATACTGGTTCTTTAACAACTTCCTCTCCACGTAATCCTAAAATTACTTTTACTCCCATACCTATAGCCAATATACCAATAATACCAGCTAAGATAAAAGTCATTGTCCAAGTATATCTACGGCGTATTTGATACGCTCCGTAGTCTTGGTTACGTCCTTCAAAAACGATATCGTTTCTGGAGTCAGATACTACGTTATTCCAATTTGCTGTCATATTATCTTATTTTTTCTTGTAATAATGCATATTCTGGAGCTGACATATCTACACCTAACACTCGTTTACCAACATTACAAATTTTTAATTCGTCCAACATATCAATGGCGTTTTTATAAGTTGCCTGATCATCAGTTTTAATTAAAACAGTAATTGCTCTTTTATCAGCTGTAGCCTCCACAGCCAATCTCTTGTATGTAGAATCTGCCAATTGCTTATTTTTGTTTTTTTCTGTTAAAGATTTTATTTCATCAACTGCCCATTTGTTTTTATCCATTAAAAAGGAATGAAGCCCTTCTGAACTAAAATTAGTCTCAGACAATTGTGTTGCTGGTTTTCCATCAGGATTACCAACTGGATAAAATTCTCCAACGTAATAAAAAATTCGATCATCCTTTGTTAACAAAAAAGTGATACCGTTTTTTACTGGTGGCTGTTTGGTAATATCGTCTGGAGGAGCAGGTAAACTTAACTCCATAGATTTAGGTTTGCTAAACGTAGATGTTAATACAAAGAATGTAAGTAGTAAGAAAGCCAAATCCACCATTGGGGTCATGTCAATTCTTGTACTCTGTTTCTTGGCGCGTTTTTTACCGCCTTTACCATGTCCGCCGCCGCCGCCTTCTGCTATTTCTGCCATGTTAAATTAGTTTTTTAATTAATATTATTTTTTTGGTTCAACTGCTGGAACTGATGATCCGCCTTCCATTGATGTAATCAAATTGAAGGTGTAAATTTTCATATCTGTAAAAGTTTTAAACACATCTTTTACATAAATGTATTTTGCCTTAGCGTCTGCTTTAATGGCATAACGGGGTTTTTCGCCTTTAAATTCTATATTTTTAGCCGCCGCATCGTCTTTATTTCTCATATAAATTGCATTCAATTCCAAAGCACCGATATTAATCCAGTCTTTCAATTGATTATTCATAGAGTCTAAAGGCACACCTTTTTGTGGTTGAAATTTTAATCGTTCTCCTTCTGTTGCATCCAGATATCTTGGTAAATCTTTTATATCAACCCCAAAGCTAGATAAACCACCAAACTTTTTAGTTTGATCAGCGTTAAATCTAATCTTATACTTTTCGCTCATTTTTGCTAAAGCATTGACTTTTGCCTCACCATTTCCTATACCAAAAAACGCTCGACCATTGTTATCAACAGAAACAAGAACTGTATTCTCAGGAAGTGTTTTATCTGAATGGGATGCTGGAGGATCAACTACAACAGGCTCTGCCATACGGAACGATGCAGTAAGCATAAAGAAGGTAACCAACAAGAACGCTAAATCCACCATTGGCGTCATGTCAATAGAAGGAGCACTCTTTGCGACTTTTATCTTTCCCATGTCTTAAATTTTTATTACTAATTAATAGATAAAATTCCATAAAAGGAATTAAAAATTATTTTCCTGTTGCTTGGAATTCTTGAATAATAGAGAAGCCAGCTTCGTCCATTGCATAAGTTAATTGATCTACACGGTTTGAGAACAGGTTGTAGAAAATAATAGCAAATGCAGACGTACCGATACCCACTAATGTATTAATTAAGGCTTCAGAAATACCTGTTGCTAATGCTGCTGTATCAGGAGTACCAGCACTAGCTAATGCCGCGAACGCACGAATCATACCTACTACAGTCCCAATCAAACCTGTTAATGTACCAATAGAAGCCATTGTTGAAATTACAACCATATTTTTAGATAACATAGGTAATTCTAATGCTGTAGCTTCTTCTAGTGCTTTAGTAATAGCAGCAACTTTAGCTTCTTTATCCATTGTGTTATCATTTTGTACAAATTGGTATTTTACTAATCCTTCATGAACAACATTAGCTAAAGAACCTTTTTGTTTGTCGCAAGCTGCAAGAGCTCCATCAAGATCTTTTGCTGCAATTAATGATTTAATATTAGCTACAAATTTATCAGTATTACCAGCTCCTGAAGCTTTTTGAATTGTAATAAAACGCTCGATAGCAAAAGTAATTACAGTAAAAAAGAAGCCTAATAAAAAAGGTACTATAATTCCTCCTTTATACATTTGACCCATGAAATTATGTGGATGTCCTTTTTCAGGACCATCAGCGTCAAAGTTTGATGCTGAACCTAACACTTGATAAAAAATAATAAATCCAATTCCAATACAGATTGCAATTGCCAAAGCTGAAACGATTAATGGAAAACCGCCTGATGTTTTTTTGTTACTCATAATTGTTGTTTTTTTAGTTAGTTTCTAGTTTTTAGAATGACGCCAAACATAATAAAAAGGTTTCTAAATAACAATATTTGTATGCTATCTTTTTGTTAATGTTTAAAACGTTTTATTTTGTTTAACGACGGCTAATTTGCTACAAATATTGTAAGATTTTGGCAATAAAAAACCGTGGCTTTGTAACTGGTTGGTTTTGGGCAATAAGTGGTAGGTTTTTGCTATTTATTTTGAACCTTAAGATTAACACAAATTTTATCTGTTCCTCCCCTGACCCCTCCAGCGGGGGATACCTTCAAGCTGTTTTTACTTCAAATAACTAATGGCTATAATCTGGATTTTACGCTCGGCGGCGGCATAAGGGCTGTAAACCGAGTTTCTAACGTCTTTTACGTCATCACTTACCTTACTTACTGGTAATTCGCCTATATCTTCGTTAAAAAATTCAATACGTCCCTCTGCTTCATTAGTGTTATCAACATATTTCACAAATTTGCCATTGTCGTATTCCATAAAATAATTGCGTAAGCTACTAATGCGGCGTTTTGCCAAATTTACGTTATAATCTGTGCTGGCAAGTGGGCTACAATAGCCCTTCATCGTAATTTTCACTTTTTCACCTCTTTGTAAAACCTGATCAAGTAAAAGGGCAAACTTGTCTAAATCTTGCATACCCGCATCTACACTGTCTTCAAAAAAATTCTCAACTCTATTTACAGATAACTCTTTTTGTTCTCCTTCCAATCCTTTTGGATACTCTGTCAAATATTTTGGTTTGAGAGCCACATAATCTTCATACGTTTTTTTATAGTTCTTTTTTGTGACAACTACTTTGGTTTTAGGCTCTGGTTCATCGTTATGAAAATATAACGTTAAAGGCACTAACACTTTCATTTGATTAATTAATAACGCTGTAGTATCAATTGGCTTAGGTGGCTCTGTTAAAGGCGTGATGGGGAAACTATAAATATCGTTACAGCAATTTGGTTTGTCTTCAAAATAAGAGCCTAATCGGTTAGATGAAATATATGCTCTATCTTTTTTTGAATTAACACTATAGTAAATATCATTGTAACTACTGTTAATTGGATAGCCCATATTTTGAGGCTCTGAAAAGGAATTGTCTTTAAACTCAGAACTAAAAATATCGAAATTACCTAAGCCTTTATGCCATGTACTGCTGAAATACAATGTTTTGTTTTCTTTTACAAACCATGGTGTAATATCATCTTCAATAGTATTTACTTTTTTACCGGCATTAATAGGTGTTCCAAACGTTCCATCATCATTCATAAATGCATACCAAATATCCATAGCTCCCTCTCCTGCTCCTCTGTCGCTTGAAAAGAATAATACTTGTTTGCCATTTATCTCGCTTAAGCAAGGTTGTGTTGTATTGCTTCCGTTTACGTTAATTGGTTCAGGTAATCTTTGTAACTCAGTCCAATGCCCGTCTTTAAAATCAGAAATATAAATTTCGCAACGGTACTGTGTAGCGTTTAAAGCACCGCAGCGCGATACAAATACTTTTGTGAAATCTGAATTAAAACTTGTGTTGGCATTATGTATGCCGCTTTTGTTGAATAGAGAATCTAATTCTTTTGCTTTCAAAAATTTATTTTCTTTTTTTGCTGACTTTTTAGCTGTATATAGTTTATTAAATCCAACCCCTACCTCATCTGTTTTTGATTTATCTCTTAATGATGAGAAATACAATAAGCTATCATATTCGAAAGGAGCATACTCACTAACTCTACTATTGACTGCGCTATCCAAATGAACCACTTTCACATCAACAGGATTTTTAACCAATACTTGAGCAATATCACATGCATCAAATTCTTGCTTTGCTTTTGCTGCTAAACGTGCTTTTTCTTTGTCTTTACTATTGCGTTGTTTTTTATAGTACTTATCAAAATACTTTTTAGCGTCCTTATATTTCCCTGTACTTTTTAAAAGAGTAGCTATATAAAACGGGACTTCTTTGTAATTTTTACCATTATCTAATTTATAAATTTTTAAATACCAATTTAATGCCGAAGCGTTATCGTAATTTAATCTGGAAGCATCAGCAAATAATAATTGATATTCTATTTTTGAAGAATCCAATAATATAATTTGGTTATAATATTGTGCTGCTGAAGAATAATCTTTTCTTTGAATAGCCTCTGCACCCAACTTTAAATATTGTTTAATGCTTTGCGAATACACGCTTGTTCCCAAAAGGAAACAAATTATAAAAAACAGTTTATGAGTTTTTTTTACTATCAGCATATTACATGTAAATTGGACAAACTCTTGTTTTGGGAACAAAAGGAATAATTTTTTTGAAAATATATGTTACATAAATTTCAAAACCACCTCTTCTATTAGTTGCTGCAATAAATTTGCTGGTATTAACATCATAGCTAATGCCAGCTGTTAAAGTTTTAATTTGATAGCCTAATCTTGCAATAACAGCATCTTTTGCTCTATAATACAATCCTACAGAAGCGGCTTGATTTGTTTTTTGATCTAAATAAAACTTAAATTGTGTTCCAGGAATTATCTCATTGTATTTCCCTTGGTGTGAATATAATACCTCAGCAATAATGTCTGTTGATGTACCTATTGGATAAGCAAAACACAAATAGTTATTAAGTTTTGGATCAACTCTAATACTCGTATTGTTTTGAAACGTTAGTTTAGGATTTGTAAAGTGATGATAGGAAATTCCATATTGTACAAATGCTCTTTGTTTTATGGCGTATTGTATTGCTGTTCCAAAATTAAAATCACCAAAAGTGGTAGAATTTTTTGCAAAATTTTCGCCCGTTGCATTTGACGATGTGTAATTTCCGTTTTGATATTGATCATCAAACGTCATTTTACTGTAATTAAATCCAACATTTGAAATTCCAACTAACATCCCTGTTGTCCAAAGTAATGTAGAATCTTTATTTAATTTGTGAATATAAGAACCTGATAGATACAATTGATTTGTACCATAATTAGTGTCTCCAGATTTATCGTTATTGAACATAACTCCCGCGCCAAAACAATCACTCTTCATGTTTTTGGTTTTAAATCTCCCATCTGCAGCTATTGAAAACGAACGATATGGAACAGGAACGGTTGTCCACTGGCTTCTATAAATTCCATTGATACGATAATCGCCATCAAAAAAACCAGTAAATGCTGGATTAAGGTTAATGACCGAACCGTTATATTGAGAAAAATGAACATCTTGGCCATTAGCTGTTTTTGAATGAAAAACTACAAAAGCTAATAGCAACAATAAACTATATGATAACTTAATTTTCATTCCCATTATCTAATTAATGTTACGTTACCTTTCCTGAAAATTTCTTCACTTTGCTCACCACATCTTGCTTTTACATAGTAACCAAACACACCAGGATCGGATGGTTTACCTTTGTAATTACCATCCCATCCTTCTTTAGGGTCAGTAGTTTCAAACATTAACTCTCCCCATCGGTTATAAACTGCAAAATAGTATATTCCAAAATAAGGTCCTCTCACCATAAATACATCATTATGTCCATCTCCATTTGGTGTAAAGGTGTTCGGTATATATAGCTCTGGGTTTGTAATTACATTAATGGTTTGAGCGGACAATGTATCAGCACAGTTTACCGAATTAGGAATTTCTGTAATTAATGACACCTGAAAATTACCTTCAGAAATATAATTATGACTCGGATTTTGAACAGAGGATGTATCCCCATCACCAAAATTCCAAGACCAAACAGGTGTTGTACCTGGAGGGTTTTGCACAACTCCAGTAAAATTTACTTGGTTTTTAGAACAAGCTACAGGTGTAAAAGTAAATGAGGCTTTAAATGCATCACTGATTGAAACAACTGTGTTTACAGTATCGTTACACATAGGTTTACTACTTACATAGGCTACTAACATAACCGAATAACTACCTGTGCCAGGGTAACTGTAGCTTGGAGACGTTACATGTGAAGTATCTGCATTAGTAGACGGGTCTCCAAAATACCAATTAAAACTTAAGCCAGCACTTCCAGTACTATTATTTGTAAAAGAGGCTGTTGTGGTAGCACAAATAGCCTGCGGAACCTGAGCAGCCGCAACTACAACACTTGGACAAGGTTTTACTATTATCTGATAATCACGTCTAGTCTCACTTAAAAACACACCGTTACGATACTCTTTTACTTTTAACCCAACAACAAAATATCCTTGCAAATTGGGAATTGCTGTTACTAATCCTGTTAATGGGTTAACTGTCATTGCTGTTCCTCCTAACATGTTTAATGTATTATATGGTGCTTGCCATGGAACTAAAGCATATGGTGGATTATTAGGTGGTTGAGGCATTGGCGCAGCAACAGACGCTCCATCAAATGGGGTAAACAATTCATAAACAAGAGAATCCCCATCTTGATCTAATGCAGAATTATCAAAATAAAAAGGTTTATTAGCACATACAAAAGGAGGAACAATGTTTTTAAATACAGGATTACTATTTACCGCCACTACTTCTGGGCCAGGAACAAAGGCTGTATAGGTCGCTCCAACCGACTGAGGATTAATTAAATTTATAATGTTTTGATTTCGACAACAACGTTGATATACTAATTGATAGCCACCAGCCAAAGGAGGAAGATTAATAGTATCTACATAATGACAATATTTATAACAAAACGACGTAGGAACATCAGTACATGGATCATATAATATAGGGGGAACATCGCCGCTATCCCTCGGAGTCATAAATTTTTGAAAGACTAAAACATTTGAAGAATTAAATACACCTAAAGATCCTGGATCATCAAATCCAACTAATCCAACACAAGCATCCCTGTATATGGTCATCCTAATTTCGTAATTATTAGAACCTAAATATTTATAATTTAGCTCACCACCAACAATGTGAGTTGCGTTGGCTTTAAAAAACCCAAGCAAGCAAAACACGATAACTAAAAATGGTAGTATTTTTTTTTGCATATCTATAAATTAAAGATACACTAAACTAAATAAAAAAACCCTGATTAAAAAATCAGGGTTCGTTTTTTTAAAGTAAAATATATTATCTCAAAGTGCCGTTTTTATCAGCCTCTTTATTTTGTTTTATCATTTGTCTTACTTGGTATCCTAAAAGGAAAGCAATAATACTCCATAAAATAATGTTTGGGCCATGTCCTAAAACATCCATACCCTTAAACACAGATTTAGAAAAATTTCCTATTCCGTAAAAAACATCTGTCATTGTAATCATTAAAGAAGTCATATTAATGTAATTTTAGTAAGTTTACAGCACAAAAATAGAATTTTTTCTTAAAAAAAACGATTTTCTTAAAAAAATGATTGTTGGCCCTTTAAAAAGCAATATTCAAGTGTCTGTTATTTTACTTGTTTTTCTGAGTATTGTGGCGTGGTCATGCTCATATGCGTTTGTAAATATTGATGATTCAACTGTAAATTACAGAGAACATATCTTTTATTATTATATGTTTGGCAAAGGTCTTTCGTTTACCTTAACTCAAATTATTACCCTAGTTGTTGTTATTTTAGGTGCTTTCTTTGTTAACTTTTTATGTATTGAGCAAGAAATTACCTCAAAAACAAATTATTTACCCGCGTTTTTTTACATTCTATTTTCATTTTCGGCAACCAATAAAAACATTGTTGAACCCATTTTACTTGCAAACCTGTTTGTTTTACCTGCTTTATATTTTTTAATAAATAGCTATCGACAGGATTATGCATTAACTGAGTTTTTTAAAGCTGGAATATGTATGGGTTTAGCTTCTTTCTTTTGCATTCATTACATTGTAGTATTTCCATTAAGTTTTATCGCACTAATTATTTTAAGGCCATTTAACTGGAGAGAATGGAGCATTTTATTAATTGGTTTACTAACTCCTTTGTACATATACCTTAGCATCTGTTATTTAACTGTTGAAGATTATTTTGCCGTATTTGGGATGATGAAAGAGGCGACATCAAGCATTCAAAAACCAATTGTTAGCGAATATTATTTCGGATTTATATTTATTAGTATTTTAAGTTTTGTATTTGCCTTAGTTCGATATTTAAGTAAAGGATTTGGAGGAAAAGTTAAAACTCAAAAAACAAAATACATCTTATTATGGATGCTTTTGTTTTGTTTAATAATGGTTGCTTTTGAGCAAGTGTCTGATATGATATTATTACCCTGCATTATTCCTTTAAGTATTTTTATTGGTGATTATCTTTCTGAAATAAAGCAACTTAAAATCGCAAATACACTTCTCTTGATTTTTTTGGGTAGTTTTTTGGTAATTTATTTACATGCGCTTGCCGTAATATAATCCTAAAACATACCTTTTTTAGGGTATACACTAAACGGCTAGAAAAATGTACTTTTATCTGCTTGTTTTATGATTACACTCGACAAACTTACCATAGGCCAATCGGCCATTATTCAAGAATTTAAAGACGATTTTTTGTCTTTGAAATTTATTGAAATGGGTTGTTTGCCTGGCGAAAAAATTAAGTTAACTAATATTGCTCCTTTTGGAGATCCTATAGCTATTGAGGTTTCGGGATATTTGTTGAGTTTAAGAAAACAAGAAGCGGCTACAATTGTTGTAAAATTAATTCTTGAAAACACGGTAGAATCTTGTGCTGTCTAAATCAACTCATACTTCCATAGCGTTAATTGGTAACCCAAATAGTGGCAAATCAACACTGTTCAACTCCTTAACGGGTTTACATCAAAAAACAGGAAATTATTCTGGTGTTACTGTTGATAAACATTATGGCGCATATAAATACAAAGACCAAGAATTTAAACTAACAGATTTACCAGGCACATACAGTTTATATCCAAAATCTATAGATGAAGAAGTAGCGTGTAAGGCTTTATTAAGCAAAACCGAAAACATTGATGTTGTTGTTATTGTGGTTGATTCTTCTAATTTAAAACGTCATTTGTTACTAGCCACTCAAGTTATTGACTTAAAAAAGCCTTGTGTTATGGCTTTAAATATGATTGATGAGGCTTTAAAAAATAATATTACCATTTATAAAGATGAGTTAGAAAAACTTTTAGGCATTTCAGTTATACCAACCAACTCAAGAACCAAAGAGGGTATAAAAGAATTAAAAGAAGCTATCACTTTTGCAAAAATTTCTGATTCTATTTTTTACAGTTTCGAAAAACAAAAACAGTTGTTTCCTCATGTTGTATCGTATGAACAAATTATCAGTACACAGTTTGATGAAAAAGAAAAAAATAATGAGTTAATAAAATCGTTTGAGTTAGCAGATAACGTTCATCGTTTTGCAAAAATAAATTACATCATTGCCAAATGTGTAAAACAACCCGAACAGCTTAGCAAAAGCATCACTCAAAAACTGGATGGGTTTTTTACACATAAAATATTTGGCTTTGCATTTTTCTTTTTAGTTCTTCTCGTTATTTTTCAATTTATATTTTATGTTGCCGAATATCCAATGACTTGGATAGAAGAGGGTTTTGCATATTTAATGGACATAACGGCTTCTTCCCTGCCTCAAGGTCAATTAAATGATTTGCTTGTTAATGGTGTCTTAGCAGGAATCAGCGGTATTGTTGTGTTTGTTCCTCAAATTGCGTTATTGTTTTTCTTTATTGCCATCTTAGAAGATACTGGATATATGGCTCGTGCTAGTTTTATTTTAGATAAAGTGATGCGTCGTTTTGGATTAAATGGTAAGTCTGTTATTCCAATGATTAGTAGTGTGGCCTGTGCTGTACCTTCTATTATGAGTACACGTACTATTACAAATTGGAAGGACAGAATTATTACCATTTTAGTAACGCCATTAATTAGCTGTTCTGCCCGATTACCAGTATATACTCTTCTTATTAGTATTATGTTTGCTGGTAAAAAAACATTTTTGGGCTTTAATTATCAGGGCTTAGTATTAATGGCAATGTATGTATTAGGTTTTGTTACGGCATTAATTGCTGCCTTTGTATTAAAACGTTTTTTAAAAACTACCGAAAAAAGTTACTTTATTATGGAGCTTCCTGTTTACAGAAAGCCTCAATGGCAAACAGTTGCAATGTTGGTTTTTGATAAAGTAAAAGTTTTTTTATTTGACGCTGGTAAAATTATTTTAGCAATTTCTGTAGTGCTTTGGTTTTTAACCACACATGCTCCTTCAAATGGGTTTGAAAATTTAGAAAAAAAATACACCTCCATTATCTCTACAACAACTAACGATAGTTTAAAAGCTGTTTATGAAGCACAATTTCAGTCCGAAAAATTAGAAGCTTCGTATGCTGGTGTGTTAGGTAAAAAAATGGAGCCTGTTATTAAGCCTTTAGGCTTTGATTGGAAAATTGGTATTGCACTGATTACCTCATTTGCGGCTCGCGAGGTGTTTGTTGGTACAATGGCCACCATATATAGTAATGTAGATTCTGAAAATACAGAAACCTTAAGAGAAAAATTAATTGCTGAAAAAAATATTGAAACACAACAACCCTCCTATTCAAATGCGGTTTGTTGGTCGTTATTAGTGTTTTATGTATTTGCTATGCAATGTATGAGTACCTTGGCCACTACTTATCGTGAAACAAAACATTGGAAATGGCCTGCTATTCAGCTAGTGTTTATGACAGGCTTAGCTTATCTTTCTTCGTTTGTTATTTATAATGTATTTAGTTAATTTAAATGTTGGTGCTTTTATAATTCACATTCTTACGTTATGTATCAAAACCTATTACATCAAACCATTATAGCAGCTGTTTTGGCTGGTAACGAAATTTTGGAAGTATATGATACAAAGTTTGAAGTAGAATATAAAGATGATAAATCGCCTTTAACTTTAGCAGATAAAAAAGCGAGCGAAAAAATTATTGAATGTTTAAAGCAATTCAATATTCCTGTATTAAGTGAGGAGGGTATTCATGAAGATTTTGAAAAAAGAAAAATGTGGCAAAAACTATGGATTGTCGATCCATTAGATGGGACTAAAGAATTTGTAAAACGTAACGGAGAGTTTACTGTTAATATCGCTTTAGTAGAAAATAACATGCCAACATTAGGAGTTATCTATTCGCCAGTTTTTAAAGATTTATATTTTTCTGCTAAAGGTATTGGTTGCTACAAAATTGATAGGACTATTTTCTCTGAACTTGTAAATTCTATTGAAACCTCAACTATAGAAAATTTAATTAATGTTGCAAAGAAACTACCTATTGTTTCTAATACAGAAAATTATGTTGTTGTTGCAAGTCGATCACACATGAGTACTGAAACACATGAACATATTGAACAGTTAAAATTACAACACCATCAAGTTGATATTGTTACAACTGGTAGTAGTATAAAAATGTGTTGGGTTGCCGAAGGTGTTGCTGATGAATACCCTCGTTTTGGACCAACTATGGAATGGGATACAGCAGCAGGTCAAGCTATTTTACAAGAAGCCAATGCTAGTTTAATTGATTATGAAACCAAACAACCCATGTTGTATAATCGTGAAAATTTATTGAACCATTGGTTTATCGCTAAACGAAATTAAATCAAGTTGATTTCTTTCTCAATTATTTTATTGATTTCCTCCGCTTTAAAAACAACCATCGCGTGAGAGCCTTTTTTAATGGTATAATCTGCTTTTACATATTTATACCATAATAAAATATCTGCGTCTCCATGAATATGAATGGCATTTTTTGGAAGCGTCGTGTTGTTCCAGTTAACAATAATATTAATACAATACTTGAAATAATTGTGTGTCATACTGTTTACCATTCCTAAAAACTCTGGTATATAGGCTTTACCAAAGCCAATAATCCATCTTCCTTGGTAAGCCATTTTGCGATGTTGTTTTTCAGAAATAATTTTATGTAATGGGATGTGCTTTAGTGTTTTTATAAACCAAGGCAATTCATTACTTAATTTACAAGTAGAAATTAAAAATATTTTTTGTGGTGAAATAATTTTTGAAAGTTCACTACACAACATGCCTCCAAAAGACACTCCCAATAAACAAAAAGAAGCAGACGTATTTATTTGTGGTAAAAACTTTAATGCATAAGTCTGCATCGTGTCATTTTTTTCAGGCACAGGCCAGTCTAACACAATGATTTCAACACCTTTTATTTTGGTATTTATATATAGTTTTTCTGTTGTGCCCAATCCAGGTATTGCATAAATAACCATAAAATAAAGGTAATAACTTAATTCTATTTCTTCTTTTCAGCATTTAAACTCTAAATGTTAAAACATTTCGGGTTAATAACTTTTTAATCTCTTTATTGTTATCGCATTATATTTGTTCCAACAAAATATAAATGAAAATGACAGTAGAAATGGCTTTAGAAAATATAACGACTGAATTAAAAAACGATGTATTAGTAATTACTATTAATCGTCCTGATAAATTAAATGCACTTAATAAACAAACCATCGAAGAACTTCATGACACTTTAGTAGATGCTGAAAACGATAAAAACATCAGAGCATTAATTATCACTGGTTCAGGACAAAAAGCATTTGTAGCAGGCGCCGATATCGCTGAGTTTGCTAATTTTAGTATCGAAGAGGGAAAACAATTAAGTTCAATAGGACATTTTAAAATCTTTAATTTTATTGAAAACTATTCTAAACCAGTAATTGCTGCCGTGAACGGATTTGCATTAGGTGGAGGATTAGAATTAGCAATGGCTTGCCACATCAGAGTAGCTAGTAATAATGCAAAAATGGGTTTGCCAGAGGTTAGCTTAGGGGTTATTCCTGGATACGGTGGCACACAGCGTTTAGCACAATTGGTTGGTAAAGGAAAAGCATTTGAAATGATTGTAACTGCTGATATGCTAAATGCGGAAGATGCTTATAAATGGGGCTTAGTAAATTATGTTACAACACAAGAAGAATTATTAAATAAATGCTTTGATATCACTTCAAAAATTAGCTCAAAATCACCTGTTGCTGTTAGAACTGCTATTAAAGTAATTAATGCTGGATACAACAATAAACAAAATGGATTTGAAGTAGAAATTGAAGAGTTTGGAAAAAGCTTTGGAACTGGTGATTTTAAAGAAGGTGTTGCTGCGTTTTTAGAAAAACGTAAAGCAAACTTTCCTGGTAATTAATTTTTAGTTTGTCACACTATGAGCATTACTCGACCATTTAATTTTAAACAATGGATTGACGAAAACCGTCATTTATTGAAACCCCCTGTAAACAACAAGGTTGTATACAAAGATGCTGAATTTATAGTAATGGTAGTTGGTGGTCCAAATTCTCGAAAAGATTACCATTACAATGAAAGCGAAGAGTTTTTTTATCAATTGGAAGGTGATATTATTGTTACGATTCAAGAAAACGGAAAAGCTGTTCAGGTTCCAATAAAAGAAGGAGACATTTTTTTATTGCCTCCTAAAGTTCCTCACAATCCTATTCGCTTTAAAAATACGGTTGGCTTGGTTATGGAACGAAAAAGAAGAGAAGGAGAAATGGATGGCTTAATGTGGTTTTGCGAAAAATGTAATACAAAACTTTACGAAGAAAAATTTGTTTTAAATGATATCGCTTCTCAGTTTCAAGGTGTGTTTGAGAAATTTTATAATTCCGAAGAGCTACGAACCTGCAAATCATGCGGACTCATAATGACCCCTCCTCCAGTAATTTCTTAACGAAATTTGGATTAATTTTGTAAAAAACTTCGTAGAAGTACAGTTTTAGCGAGTAAATTAATAGTTTTTCGTCTGATTATGCCTTAACTTTGCGGTATTAATTAGTTTACAATGAAAAACATAGCACTTATTAAAGGGTTTTTATTGACATTTGTCATCTTATTTACGGGCGCTTCTTTTGCTCAATTACCAGATGGTTTTGACATAAAGAAGGCTTACCAGCAAGCTAAAGATAAGGGGATTTCTGCATCTGATATTGAAGGATATGTTCAATTCTTACATGCAGATTATCTTACTCACAAGGGACATTCTAATCAATCTCAAAGGGTAAATGGTTCTAATTCTGGTGTTTATGATGCTGGAACTATTTACAGAAGTTACAACAATACTTCAGGCATTTTTAATTCGTCTGTGCCAAACACTCCACAAAATATTTATTGTCCAAATGCCGGTTTCGAGCAAGCAAATTTTACAAACTGGACTGGAGGATATGGCACAGTTGCAAATGGAGGTGTGGGTGCTCCTTTTCCTACTTATGCACAAACTGCAGCTACTATCGTTAACTCTGCTGGTAATAATGTTAGTTTAGTTAATACGACTAATTATCATACGGTAATGACAACACCTCCAACTAATAGTGTTTATCCAAACTGTGTAGGTTGGGATTCAATCGCTTGTAAAGTTGTGGGTACACAAACAGTTTCAGAAATACCTGTAGTAAATCCTAATGGAGGTCCTGCATCTGTTCGTTTAAATGGTGCTGTGGCAAATTACAGAGCTAGTAAACTAAACTACAACATGACTTTAAATCCAAACAATAAGAGCTTTTCTGTTTCTTACGCTTTGGTCTTACAAAATGGATCTCACACTGCTGATGACCAACCTTATTTTTCTGTAAAAGTAACGGATCAAAACGGAAATCCTGTGCCGGGATGTTCTGTTTATACTGTAACATGTAATTCCAACTTAACAAATACTGCATCTCCACAATATGATCCAACTTGGACAGATGCTGTTATTAGTTTTGGTGTTATGTACAGAAAATGGCAGACATTTGCTTTTGACTTTTCAAACTATCCTTCTGTAACGTCCGTAAATGTGGAGTTTTATGTTGGTGGATGTGCCCAAGGCGGTCATTGGGGATATGCTTATGTAGATGCTCAATGTAGCCAAGGTGGTGCTGTAGCTAGTTTTTGTGCAGGTTCCAATACTACTGTTTTATCTGCTCCTGCCGGCTATACGTCATACCAATGGACAGGCCCAAGTGGTCCTGTATCTGTTGCGAGTGGTGGTAATACCGGTACTGCAACTGTAACTCCTGTAACTGCAGGTCAAGTTTTTACCTGTAATGTAACTGCTCCAAACGGATGTTCATCTATTTTTACAACCACTATCAGCATCACAACTGTTAGTATAACTGGTATCAACTCTATTCCTTCCTGTCCAAACGGTAGTAGTGGCTCTGCATCAGTAACTGCAACTGGTAGTAGTTCTGGTTACACATATCAATGGCTAAATAGTTTGGGCGCCACAGTAGGTAATACATCAAATGCTACGGGTTTATCACCGGGTAACTATTCTGTGGTTGTTTCTTCTCCTTTATGTGGTTCCGCAACAACAACAGTCAATGTTGGTATATCAGCTCCATCTTTTTATTCTTTACCAGCACCATTTTGTGGTTCTGTGGCTTGGATAAATAAGCCTGGAGGTTCAAATTATAAGTGGTATACCGCAAGCCCATTAGCTTTAATTCCAGGAGCAACAAGTTCTTCGCTAACAATTAACGCTCCTGTAAACGGAAATAGTTATTTCTTGGTATACACTACAGCTTCAGGTTGTAAAGACTCTATTAATTATGTATTAACACAACAACCAGGAGGTAGTATTTACGCTAGTAATATTAAAAGTATTTGTCCAGGAAATAATAACTCATATGCCGTTATTAATTTAAACACTACCGCGCCTCCAATGTATAGTTATACAGTAACAGGTCCTAGTGGTTACAACTCAGTATTAAACAATACAAGTTTAGTAAAAGACAGTGTTATTAATTTATCTATTGGAACTTACAGTGCTACTGTATTTGATGGGCAATGTATTTATAATACAACGTTTAGTGTTAGCCCATTTGTATATTCATATACCCTCACACCTCAAACATCAACACTTTGTTCTTCAGGCTCAACATCATTAGCGGTAAACTTTGGTAATACTACACCTTCAACTTGCGGATTATCATCAAGTGGTGGTTGTACCTCTCCAAATTTAATCACCATTGGTAATGGTACGGGTGTAAATTCAACGACAAGTTATCCTGCTATTTATGGAAACTGGTACAGAAACACACGTCATCAAATTTTATACCTCGCTTCTGAATTATTAGCGGCTGGTATTACTCCTGGAAAAATTTCAAGTATAGCTTGGAATATTACAGCAATAGCAGGTACAACTTCCTATCCAGATTTTACAATCAAAATGAAATGTACAAGTGTAACCGATTTAAATTCCACGAGCTTTGATCAAGTAGGATTAACTCAAGTGTATTATGCGCCTTCTGTAAATATTACTACTGGCTGGAACACTTATTCATTTCCTGTAGCTTACGAATGGGACGGTGTATCAAATATATTAATTGATGTTTGTACATCACAAACTGCCACTTATACTCAAAACTCTTCTTCGCCATACACAATTACTCCATTCGTATCTGTAAGATGGTATAACGCAGACGGAACTGTAGCTTGTCCAATCGCAACAGGAAATTCTTATGCGCCTAACAATACTTACAGACCAAATATTCGATTCCAAAATTGTGGAGGCTCTAATCCGAATGCATTTACATACACTTGGACTCCGACAATAGGATTATCTTCTACAACAACATATACAACAATTGCTAGTCCAACCACTACAACTATATATTCTGTTCAAGTAAATCCTATTGGACAAACCAACTGTATGCAAGCTCAATCGGCTACAGTAACTGTTGTTACCCCTGTTCCTGCAACCATTACACCTGTTGGTCCTTTCTGTACAAATGCTTCCTCATTAACATTAACGGGTTCTCCATCTGGCGGCGTTTGGTCGGGTGTTGGTATTACACCGACTGGTGTTTTGACTCCATCTGCTGCTGCTTTAGGAAATAATACTTATACCTATACTATAGGAACAAGTACTTGTTCTTCGGTTGGTAATACTACAGTTTCTATCGAACAGTATGTACCATCTACTATCACAGGAACAATAAACCCATTATGTGTAACAAGTTCAACTGTCAATTTATCTACAGCTTTAGCCACCTCTACTTTAGGAACTGGTACTTGGTCAGGAAACGGCGTAACAGGAACTACATTTGATCCTAGTTTGGCTGGAGCAGGTACACATACATTATCGTATGATACCCATTCATCGCCTACAGCAACTCTTTGTCCTTCAACTAGTACAATAGGTGTAACTGTAAATTCAGTCGTACAGCCAACTATAACTGCTGCCGGTCCTTTCTGTGATAATTTCACACCTCAACAATTAGTTGCTAATCCAACAGGTGGTATTTGGAGTCCTAGTACACTAGGAACATCTATTTCTTCAAGTGGATTATTCTCTCCTGCTTCCAGCTTAATTGGTAGTAACAAAGTATTCTACACACTAACAAATGCGCCTTGTGTGAAAAAAGACTCTATCTTGGTAGATGTTGTTCACTTTATACCAGCTACAATTACTGGTGTTTTAGGCCCTTATTGTATTTATGATCCAACAGTAAATTTAAATTCAATCGCTCAGTTTTCAACAGGTGTATGGTCTGGTCCAGGAGTTAACACTACATCGTTTACTCCTTCAAGTGCTGGTGCTGGAACTTTAGTATTGACCTATAAAACAGATCCAGCTCCAACAGGACTTTGTCCGGATACCAAAACAACTTCTATAGTTGTAAATCCAAAACCTGATGCTAATGCTGTACCTAGTAATCCTGGCGGCTGTAACTACCCATGGACAGTTAATTACCAAACAACAACTGTAAATACTGGATTAGCAATTTGGGATTTTGGAGACGGATCAGTAAGAGATTCTGGTTTATTTGTAAGCCATGTATATAACACACCAGGTTCATATACTGCTACTATTTATTATACAGATAATATTGGATGTAAAGATACTTCCGCAGCCAATAGCGGTGTAACCATTTTCGCCGTACCTGTTGCTGCTTTTGAACCATCATTAGATATCACAACTGTTGTAGATGCAAATATCTCATTTACAAATCAAACGTCTGACTTGTTACTAAATACATATGCTTGGGATTTTGGAGGGTTAGATTATAGCACAGATGTAAATCCAACCTATTTATTCACAAATTCTGGAGAATACTTTATTACACTAATAGCAACAAGCCCTGATGGCTGCCAAGATACAGCAGTTAAGAAAATTACTATTAATCCTGATGTTGTATTATATGTTCCAAATGCATTTACGCCTGGAACGGATGGTTTAAATGATGAATTTCAAATATTTTTACCTCCTACAGGAGTAGACTACTCAACATTTAATTTAGTTGTTTATGACAGATGGGGAGAATTAGTTTACCAAACAAAAGATGTAAGTGTATCTTGGAATGGTAGAAAAAATAATTCAGGTGAAATTTTAAAACAAGATACTTATGTTTATAAAATTTCATTTAAAGATGAAAAGAAAAAATATTATGAAAAACTTGGACACGTATCCTTGCTTCGTAAATAATTAAACCAAATTGTTTAAAAGCTCTGCTAACTAATTAGCAGAGCTTTTTTATTTTTATAAAAAAATTGAAACATGACAGACGCATCAAAATTTATTCAATCTATTAATGATGGATATACTACAAGTGGCGACTATATATTATTAGGATCGGCCTTGTATGATAATATTCCTCAAAAGGAAGCGCAAATTAAACTGCCATTAAAAACATTAAACCGACATGGTTTAATTGCAGGAGCAACAGGTACTGGTAAAACAGTAACCTTGCAGGTTATTGCAGAAAACATGTGCGCAAAAGGCATTCCTGTTTTAATGATGGATTTAAAAGGTGATTTAAGTGGTATCGCAAAATCAGGTATGAGTAATCCTAAAATAGAAGAGCGACACGCTGCTATTGGAATACCATATGTACCAAATGCAAGTAGCGTAGAGTTTTTAACCTTATCAAAAGAAAATGGTGCAAAATTAAGGGCAACCGTGAGTGAATTTGGTCCAGTATTATTTTCTAAAATATTGAATCTAAATGATACACAAAGCGGCATTGTAGCTATTATTTTTAAATATGCAGATGATAAGAAACTACCCTTATTAGATTTAAAAGATTTTAAGAGTTTACTAAATTATGTAACCGGAGAAGGAAAAGCAGAAGTTCAAAAAAATTATGGCAATGTATCTACAGCCTCAACTGGCACTATACTTCGTGCAATTATAGAATTAGAAACACAAGGTGCCGAAGCCTTTTTTGGTGAGCGCTCTTTTGAAGTAAGCGATTTAGTTAGATTAGATGCATACGGCAGAGGTATAGCCTCTATCATTAGGCTTGTTGATATACAAGATAAGCCCAAGCTTTTCTCTACATTTATGCTTTGCCTATTAGCAGAAATCTATCAAACATTTCCTGAGGCAGGTGATTTAGATAAACCTAAACTTTGTGTGTTTATTGATGAGGCACATTTGATATTTAAAGAAGCATCTGATGCCTTATTAGACCAAATAGAAGCTATCATAAAATTAATTCGTAGTAAGGGCGTAGGTATTTACTTTTGTACACAAAACCCTTACGATATACCAGATGCCGTGCTTTCTCAATTAGGATTAAAAGTTCAACATGCTTTAAGAGCCTTTACTGAAAAAGACAGAAAGGCAATTAAAAAAACTGCCGAAAACTATCCGATTTCTGAATTTTACAAAACAGATGAATTATTAACTTCAATTGGAATTGGGCAAGCTCTTGTTACGGCATTAAACGAAAAGGGAATTCCCACTCCATTAGCAGCAACGCACTTAAGAGCACCAATGAGCAGAATTGGAATTCTTTCTTCTGAAGAAATTCAACAAGTTGTAGGAACAAGTACTATTGCTTCTAAATATAATGAAGTGATAGATAGAGAAAGTGCTTTTGAAATATTATCAAAAAAATTACAAGCGACAGAAGTAGAAGAACAAGAAACTAAAACAGAAACTAAATCTAAAAAAGAAGAAAAATCGACTCTTGAAAAATTGAGTGAAAACACCATGGTGAGACAGGTTGGACGAACCGTAATGAAAGAAGTTGCAAGAGGGTTGCTGGGTGTATTAGGGTTAGGAGGAAATAAGAAAAAAAGTGGTTGGTTTTAACCTAAATAAATTATATAAAAAAGGCTCAGAAATATCTGAGCCTTTTTATTTAGTTTTTTTATTTGCCTTGAGGGCTTTTAAAAAACTCAATTTGTTTTTTGTTATTTGGATCTAACTCTTTAATAATAGTAAAGTATTCTTTAGCTTTAACATTATCTTTTATGGTTAAATAATAATATCCTAAGTATTCACAAGCCTCAACAACGTTTGCCTTTGATCCTGCTCTTTCTTCTGGTTTAACTAATGATAAAGCTTTTTCATAATGAGGCTTTGCTAACCATTTTTCGTTTTTCAAATCTTGTTGAACGTTTGCTTTTCCTCTCCAAAAATAAGCTGTAGCAAATGTTGGGATTTGTTGAGTTACTTTAGAAAAACAAGTATCAGATTTTACAAAATCTTTTGGGCCAAAATAATAAGCACGACCTAATTCAAAATAATCTTGACCAGATAAATTTTTTGGATCACCAGCCATTTTCTTTTCATAAGTTTCAATGGCTTTACCATACTTTTTAGATTTCATGTAAGCCTTAGCCACTTCATTTGTAATATCACCTGATAATTTAGGATCAATTGTAGCCGCTTTTTCCATTTCAATAATACCAAGACTATCTTTTCCTAATTTAGATAGTAAAACACCTTTGTATTTGTAATCTGTACCAACATATTTAAAGTTAGATACTTTAGACGATTTTTCGAAGAACTTACTAATCGCATTTAATCCTTTTCGGTAAGCTGTAGTATCTTGTTTTCCTGGTAATTCAGCATAAGAATAGCCTAAATATCTGTCTAAATACAAACTTGTGTTTCCATTTTTTTGCAAGTTTTCGATTTCGGTAATTGCTTCTGCATATTGTTTGTTATTAAAAACAAATGCCGCATAACGCTCACGCGCCTCATCAGAATTGTTTAACTCTAAATATTTTTTGTAACTCTCAACTGCATTTGCCTTTTGACCAGCTAAGTGATACAACTCTGCCTTTTCGCGGTATGCGGGAGCAAAAGTTGGATCAAGATCTTGTGCTTTTTTATATAAATCTAAAGCCAATTGATAATTACGACCACGTTGATATAATTTACCAGCACGCAAAATACCTTTAGGTGATTTTGGATTTAACTCTGTAAACTTATCGTATTCTTTAATTGCAGGGCCTCCTTCTGTAGGATTTTTTTCTAATAAGGCATCTCCCATTAATAAATGGTTTTCAGCATTTTTAGGTTCAATTTTAATAGCCGCATTTAATAAATTAATTGCTTCATCTAAGCTTTTATTATCTGCATTAATATATGCCTCTGCTGTTTTACGCATCACTTCAGTGTTTTTATTATTTCCTAAAGTAGCTGCTTTAAAAAATTGAGTTTTTGCATCTGCAGAATTTCCTTTATACCACAACACTTTACCTAAACCAACATAGTTTAGCGGATATGTTGCATTTAACTCTACTCCTTTTTGATAATAGATGTTTGCTGAATCTAAATCTCCTTTTTTGAAAAAGTTTTCTCCGTAATAAAAATAATTATCTCCTTTATTTGCTTCTTTTGCAATTAAAGTACGAAAATCAGAAGCAGCAGCTTGATAACGCTCGTTGTCAGATTTTGTAATAGCATCTTGTAATGTTTGAGCAAACGAACAATTTGCTAAAACTAATCCTGCACTTATTAATGTTATTTTTTTCATCTGTGTGTTTTTGTTTTTAAAAATCTGTATGTTAAAGTTGTGTGTTTAATTTACCATCAATAACCTCAAACACTATCTGTTTGTTTATTTTGTTTTCGAGGCCTAAGATACTTATTTTATTAGCATCAACCGTTAATTTAAAATCAATTCTATAGTTTTTAGTATCGCTTTTTTCTCCAAAGTTTACGGGGTCAAACTGGGCTATACATTGAATTGTCGTTCCGTTAATAGTTAATTGCCCAGGCATGTTATAATCTTTCTCGTCGTTTATTTGTTGATTAAATAAGAATAAATTTTCGGTTATGTTTCCTTTAAAAAGTAGAGGTTGAGATCCTTGATTTTTAATAACTGAATCTAAACTTGCATCACCTGTTTTTAAATTGGACAAATCTGCATTTAATGAAAAATCACCTGTTGTGAGATTTAAAATCATGTAAGCATATTCTGCATTGGCATCAGTTGGGGATCCTTTTTTGTCTTCTGAGGCAACTATTAAACGTGTTTCGTTTAAATACACATTGCTTGATTGTGCTAACATAATTTGATGCACAAAAAGTACAAAGAACAGAATACTTATTTTGATTATTTTACTCACTTTATACTATTTAAAAATACAATTTAACAGTTTCAATTTACTTGCCACTTTAAAGAATAGGTCAAAAACAGCTTCAAATTTAACATATTTTTAATGTTTAAAGTGTGAAATAAGCTGTTTTACTTTATTGGCGTCATGTCCACTTCAATTAAACGTTCCTCTTGGCGGTTTGGTGGTAAACCTTGTTTTAAAAACATTAATTGTCCTTTTTCGCCAGCAATAAAGGTTTCTATACCTTTACCTAAACTAAACTCGGCAGAACGACGAATAATACATATCGTTCTACAAATTGGATAATCTTTTGTCGCAATATTGGATTGATCGGGCATATAAGAGATTTCGTTATTTTTTCTAGAAACTGCCAATATTTTTACTGATTTTAAAAATTCTTTAGTTGTATTATCGTCCTTGTCACTTAACCAAGCATAATCGCAAACGCCTATGGCTAATGAATTGGATGAAATGGCTTTGATTAATTCGGGAGTATTATTTAATGCTTTACAATTTTTACCAAAATTTTGAGTTGGTATTAATGAATCTTTTAATTGGCGTGTACTACCAGAATTTGGATTATCAAATACAACATTGATGTGTTGACCTTTTATAAAAGTGCTATCATTTCCTTTTAATAATTCTATTAATTCCGGAATCGAAATAGTTGAATCTGCAAAATCTTTACTGACTACAAAAGCAATAGCATCGCCTGCAACTGTTGAGGTTTGAGGAATAATATTTTTGGATTTAAACTGCTCCATTTCTTTTTCGGTTAAAGGGCGAGAAATAGCAATGACTTTAGAACTATCATTATATAAAGCTTCTATACATTCTCTTTCGTTAGAAGAACGTAAGGTAATATCTGCATTAGTATAGGTTGATTTGAAAGTAAAAATTTGATTATTGATATGAAGTGTTAATCCTTCATCAAAAAATAAATTTACTTTCCCGGAAGTAGGCGTATCTTTTTTACGATTGTCGTCGTTTAGTCCACAAGAGAATAAAAAGAAAGAAAAGAAAAGAATAAAAAGAAATGATTTCATATATTTAAATCGTTTGTCAAATATACAGATTTAACTAAATTAAGAATTCATGACTTTACAATTGGTCATGTATTGACAATAAGTGGTTGAGAAGAATTAACTTAATAATCGAATCGATTTTTTAAGAGCTTCAATAAACACATCTACTTCTTCAAAAGTGTTGTAGAAAGCAAAAGACGCTCTAATCGTTCCAGGAATATTATAGAACTGCCACAGGGGTTGTGTGCAATGATGTCCACTGCGAATTGCTACGCCGTATTTATCTAATAAAGTACCTATATCAAAAGGATGAATAGAGCCTACATTAAACGAAACAACAGAAGTTTTATGTTTGGCATTACCATAAATCACTAAGCCTTCAATTTCTTTTAATTTTTTAGTGGCATAGTGTAATAAATCGTCTTCATGTTTTTGTATATTTTCGAAACCAATTTCAGTAACATATTTGATGGCAGCCGCTAAACCAATACCGCCTTCAATGTGCGGAGTGCCTGCTTCAAACTTTAAAGGAGGATCCGCAAATTCAGTTTTCTCTAATGTTACCGTTTTAATAGTTCCTCCTCCAGTTTGGTAGGGACCAAATTTTTGTAACCATTCTTCTTTGGCATATAAAACGCCAACACCCGTTGGTCCAAATAATTTATGCCCGCTAAACACATAAAAATCACAATCTAAATCTTGCACATTTGGTTTTAAATGAGGAACTGCTTGTGCTCCGTCAATTAATATGGCTGCTTTAGATAATGAACGAATGGTTGCTATCATTTCTTTCACTGGATTGATGGTTCCAAGTGTATTAGAAATCTGAGTAAAAGCAACGAGTTTTGTTTTTGCAGTAATTAATTTTGGAAGTTCTTCTAGGATTAATTCACCCGCTTGATTAATTGGAATATATTTTAAAACCGCTTTTTTTTCTTCACACAATTGTTGCCATGGAACAATATTACTATGGTGTTCCATTTGAGTAATGATGATTTCATCTCCTTCTGTAATTGCTAAGTTTCCAAAACAGTATGCTACTAAATTGATTGATTCAGTTGTGCCTTTCGTGAAAATAATTTCACTTGCTTGTTTGGCATTAAGGTGCAATTGTATTGTTTTACGGGCTTCTTCGTAAGCAATCGTAATTTCTCTGCTTAATGTGTGAACGCCACGATGAATGTTTGAATTTTGAAAAGCATAATAATGTGAAATTGCATCAATCACCGATTGTGGTTTTTGTGCTGTAGCACCATTATCAAAATACACTAAGGGTTTTCCATTTACTGTTCTTGAAAGAATAGGAAAATCTTTGCGTATTTCGTTTACATTAAACATAATTAAAGTGCTTTTTCGAACAAATGTAATACTCTTTCTTGTAAAGAAGGGATTTCAATTTTGTCAATTAATTCTTGAGCAAAAGCTTGCAATAATAATTTACGAGCACTTTCTTCTCCAATGCCACGAGCTTTTAAATAAAACAAAGCTTCTGTATCTATTTTACCAGTTGATGTTCCATGTGAACACTTAACATCGTCTGCATAAATTTCTAATTGAGGTTTAGTATTAATTGTTGCATCATCGCTCATCAAAATATTTTTACTGCTTTGATAAGCATTTGTTTTTTGCGCATCCTTGCGAACAAAAATTTTACCGTTAAATGTTCCTGTAGATTTATCTTTGGCAATGCCTTTATATAACTCATTACTTTCGCAATGTGGCATTTGATGATCAATTAATGTATGATTATCAATTTGCTGAGTACCACTAGAAATAAACAAACCATTTAAATGTGCTTCGCAATTAGAATCCGCCAACACCACATTATGATTGTTACGCACTAATTCACCACTCAAAGTCATGGTTGTGTTTGAGTAATTAGAATATTTATTAATCTTTACTTGGTTTGTATTTACAGAAAAAGATAAAGCACCTTCGTTTTGAAAAGTATGACAGGTTAATTTTGCATTATCTCCAACAAATTTTTCACTTACAAAATTTGAGAACACTTTTGCTGAACCAATATTATAAAAACTTTCAATTAATGTTGCTTGTGCATTTGCTTGAACATTAATAAAGCTGCGAGTATTAGTTACAATATTAGCATTGCCGCTATTCACATAAATCACATGCAATGGCATTGGAATAATATTGTTTTTATCTACTTGTAAAAACAAACCATTCGCTGAAAAAGCAGTGTTTAAAGCAATTAATGCATCTGTATCAGACTTTGCTTGAGAACATAACAACGCTTTTTCTGAAGAAGATAATTCATTTAAGGAGTTTACTGTTAAACCTTTCACAATCATTTTCTCACTTAACTCTTCACTATAAACACCATTAACTACTACTAAATTAATCGCCTCATCGATTTTCAATGGAGCAATATCCGCGTTAGTTAATTCATTAAATGCTTGTTCAACTGATTTAAATTCTTTACGAAGTACCGCTTCGATATTACAGTATTTATAGTCTTCGTGCTTGTTATTGGGAATGCCTTTGTCTTCTAAATATCTGATGGCAGAAATGATTTCTGCGTCAGGCATAAATGCAACCTTTGAAGACTTACTTTGAAGTTGGTCTAACAATGTTTGGGTAACGGCACTTTTATTATCTGCTACTAACGACATATTAATCTGCTATTTCAAATTCTTTTTTAATTTCATCATATCCTTTAGCTTCCATTTCTAGTGCTAATTCTTTTCCACCGCTTTTTACAATGCGACCTTTGTAAAGAATATGTACAAAATCAGGAACGATATAATCTAATAAACGTTGGTAGTGAGTAATAACAATGGTTGCGTTATCTTTTGATTTTAATTTATTTACACCTGTTGCTACAATACGTAATGCATCAATATCTAAACCACTATCCGTTTCATCTAAAATAGCTAATTTAGGATTCAACATTGCCATTTGAAAAATCTCGTTACGTTTTTTCTCTCCACCACTAAATCCTTCATTAACACTGCGGCTTGCTAACTTAGCATCTAACTCCACTAATTTTGATTTCTCTTTTACTAAAGCTAAGAAATCTTTAGCCGCCATTTCTTCTTGTCCGTGGTAAGCACGAATTTCATTCAATGCTGTACGTAAAAAATTAATATTACTTACTCCTGGAATTTCGATAGGGTATTGAAATGCCAAAAATAAACCTTCACGAGCTCTATCTTCAGCCGATAAATCCAATAAATTTTTTCCGTTGAAGATTACTTCGCCTTCAGTCACATCATAATCTTCACGACCAGCTAAAACACTTGATAATGTAGACTTTCCAGAACCATTTGGTCCCATAATGGCATGAACTTCACCAGCTTTTACTTCTAAGTTAATGCCTCTTAATATTTCTTTATCGCCAATTGACGCGTGTAAATTTTTAATGCTTATCATAATATTTATCCTACTGATCCCTCTAAACTAATTGCTAATAATTTTTGTGCTTCAACAGCAAATTCCATTGGTAATTTATTTAATACTTCTTTGCAGTATCCATTCACGATTAATCCAATTGCTTTTTCGTTATCAATACCACGTTGCTTGCAATAAAACAATTGGTCTTCACCAATTTTACTAGTTGTTGCCTCGTGTTCTACAACAGCTGATTTATCCTTAATTTCAATATATGGGAATGTATGTGCGCCACATTTATCGCCCATTAACAAACTATCACATTGCGAAAAATTACGAGCGTTACGTGCACCTTTTTTTATTTGAACTAAACCTCTATAACTGTTATTACTAAAGCCTGCTGAAATACCTTTTGATATAATGGTTGAACGTGTGTTCTTACCAATATGAATCATTTTGGTTCCAGTGTCAGCTTGCTGATGGTTATTAGTAACAGCAACCGAATAAAATTCGCCAACCGAATTATTTCCTTTTAAAATAACTGAAGGATATTTCCAAGTCACTGCAGAGCCTGTTTCTACTTGTGTCCAGCTAATTTTAGAATTGTCTTCTAAACAAATGCCACGCTTAGTAACGAAATTAAAAATTCCACCTTTACCATCTTTATCACCAGGATACCAGTTTTGTACGGTGCTATATTTTACTTCAGCATTTTTATGAGTGATGATTTCCACAACTGCAGCGTGTAATTGATTTTCATCGCGTTGAGGAGCTGTGCAACCTTCTAAGTAAGACACATAAGCATCTTCATCAGCAATAATTAATGTACGCTCAAACTGACCAGTACCACTTGCGTTGATACGAAAGTAAGTTGACAATTCCATTGGCGAGCGAACGCCTTTTGGAATATAACAAAATGAACCATCCGTAAATACTGCAGAGTTTAATGCTGCATAAAAATTATCAGTTGGTGGCACTGCCATACCCATGTATTTTTTTACTAGTTCAGGATGATCTTGAACCGCCTCACTGAACGAACAAAAAATAATTCCTTTTTCTGCAAGAGTTTCTTTAAACGTTGTTTTTACAGAAACACTATCAAACACAACATCAACAGCAATATTACTTTGTACACCACTTAAACGCTTTTGTTCTTCTAAAGATATACCAAGCTTTTCGAATGTTTTTAATAATTCAGGATCTACTTCATCTAAGCTTGCTAATTCCTTTTTAGGTTTTGGAGCCGAGTAATAAATGATGTCTTGAAAATTTGGTTTAGTGTATGAAACGTGAGCCCATTCAGGCTCTACCATGTTTTGCCAATTACGAAACGCTTTTAAACGGAATTCCAACATCCATTCAGGTTCGTTTTTTTTAGCTGAAATAAATTTAATGATGTCTTCGTTTAACCCTTTAGGCGCTTCATCAGCGTCGATATTGGTTGTAAAGCCCCATTCATAATCTTTATTTATATGTTCTTCTAATATTTCGTTTGCCATTTCTTTTAGTTAAAAGTTTTAAGGTTTCGAAAGTTTCGAAAGTTTTATTTAGTTATTGTTATGCTGATTGAACAACTTTCATAACTTTTAAACTTTCATAACTTTTAAACTAAACAGAGAATGATTCTCCACAACCACAAGTACGCGAAGCGTTAGGGTTTTTAAATGTGAAGCCTTTTCCATTTAATCCGCCACTATAATCTAACTCTGTTCCTACTAGGTATAAAAAGCTTTTGCGATCAACCACTACTTTAACTCCATTGTCTTCAAATAATTGGTCACCTTCTTTCATGACGTTATCAAAAACCAGGTTGTACATTAAACCAGAACAACCACCACCATCAACACCTACACGAATGAAAGTATCTGCTGGTTTATTTTCTTCTTTTATTAAATTAATTGCGTGCTCTTTTGCCGCGTTGCTTACTGTTATCATTTTGTAAGTAATTAATTGTTAGTTACTTGGCTCTTATCCTTAATTAGATTAATTCTAAACGGAGCACAAAAGTACCACTTTTATGGTATGTAAACAAATATTTTAAGTAATAGTTTTTGTACGAAAAAAAGAAAGCCGCTGATTAATCAGCGACTTTAAACTTATATCGTTTTAATCTTTTACTCTACTAAACCTCAGCGCTTTTAAAATAAAGTTTGGTAAAGCCTTTTTTGGATCGCGTTTACGTAAATCTAAATACCATCCAATTTTTTTAACCACCGGTAGTTTTTTAGTCTCTACAAATTCTATTAGTGTCCCATCTGCGTCTTCAATGTATGTAAAGTGACCCGCAGCTTCGCCCATTTCAAAACCTGCCCCACCATCTACGGTAAAAGGTTGTCCGGCTTTTACACAAGCTTCCTGAAGTGCTTTCATGTTTTTGATGTCAAAACATAAATGAATAAATCCACAATCTCCCCACAAACGATTTTCGAAAATTTTGCGTGGTGTGTAATCAAAAGCCTGAATTAGTTCTATTTCATTATCGCCTAACAATGGACCAAAGCTTCCTTCTCGAGGCTTACTGTTTCTTAAAACAACTCTTCTGAATTTCTTTTGTGATCCTTCAACACCTTTCCAATCGGCAAACGTATCAGTTGTATCGCTAATGACTTTATCAAAACCCAAAACCGTTTTATATAACCCGATAGATTTATCTATGTCTTTCACACCAATCACGGCGCCTAAAATTCCACCTGTTGAAAAATCTTTTTGTTGATACCATGATGTTTTTTCTTCAATAATTTCAAACACATTTCCCCATAAATCATGGATATAAAAATGTTTTCTGCCATCTGGAGCAGTTGTTACTTCGGTTAACATTTTAGCTCCAAAGTTTTTTAAATGAGCGTATGAAGCTTGAATATTATACGATTTTATTTTTCCAGCATAAATACCTATATCACCTAGTTGAATAGTAAAATCAGCATTTTGAGCCTGACGACTCGTGTATTGCCAAATTTCAAAACCACCTCCACCATTCATGCTAATAGCTAAAATGGCGTGACGGGCATGTGGCATATTTGCTGTGTAAGGCAACATCAATTCAGCCATAGCGGCTTCTTCAAATATTTTAATATCTGTACCAAATGCTTTACGGTACCATTTAAATGTTTCCTGAACATTCGTGTTTCCTACTCCTAATTGTTGTATTCCTGAAATAATATAGCTCATGTGTATTTTAAAAAATGTAAAATTAAAATTTTTATTCTAACTGTTTGTGTATTTCATTACCACGTACTTTTCGGGAACAACTAATTCTGATGTACAATAATTTAATTTTTCATGCATTGACTCTGGGTATTCGTCCACAACAACAAAACCAAATGGTTTAAAATATTCGGGAATTATACAAACTAAATATAATGGTTGTTTAGCTGTCCTTATTAGTGATTGTACTAGTTGTTTCCCAACACCTTTTAATCTTTCTGGTTCAATAACTCCTAACGAGCATAATTCGTAACAATTTTCTCGACGGCGAATCCTTCCAAAACCAACCAATTCACCATTGTATTTAGCAACCAAAAATTGGCTTTGTTTAAGATCTCTATTGTCTAATTCGAATTCAGTAATGAGTCTTTTAATTTTCTCAAAATCTTCGAAACCAGCCGTTAATATGTTTAATGCTTTAATACCTTTTTATTTAATGTGAGGTAAAAATACTCAAACAAATCAAGTATCATCATTAAACAAAATGATTTTTATTTGTTTAATCATACTTTGTAAGCCACAATAAAATTGTATTTTTATATGCTTAAATATCAAATAGATGAAACAACAATATGACGTAGTAATTGCTGGTGGAGGATTGGCGGGTTTAACACTATCAATACAACTTAAACAAGCCAATCCAGATATTTCTATCTTAATTTTAGAAAGTAGGGATAAAGCCGCAGCTGTTGCAGCCCATAAAGTTGGAGAATCTACCGTTGAATTAGCAACGCACTACTTCAGAGAAGTTTTAGGTTTAAAAAACTATTTAGAAGAGTTTGAGTTACCTAAACATGGGTTACGTTTCTTTTTTACAGACGAGAAAAAAACAGAATTATCAAATCGTGTAGAATTAGGTCCTCGTTTAAAATTACCTGTTCCCAGTCATCAGTTAGATAGAGGAACTTTTGAAAATTATTTAGAGAAATATACTAAAGAATTAGGTACTGATTTTTTATTGGCAGCACGAGCTAAAGATGTTGTTTTTGGAACAGATGGCGAGATGCATGAAGTAATTTATGCTCACGAGCGTGAAGACAAAAAAATAAAAACAAAGTGGTTGGTTGATGCAACAAGTCGCATTAGTTTGTTAAAGAAAAAATTAGGCTTCCAAAAAGAAGCGCCACACAACGTAAATGCCGCTTGGTTTAGAGTAAAAGGTGTGGTTGATATTGACGAATGGAGTGAAAACAAAGAATGGCAAACTTTTTTAGCTCCAAAATTACGTTACTTAAGTACCGTGCATTTTATAGATAAAGGATACTGGTTATGGATAATTCCTTTGGGTTCAAAAAACACTAGTATTGGCATTGTTGCCGATGAAGATATTCATCCTTTTGAAACCATTAACACGTATGAAAAAGCAGTAGCTTGGATTCATAAACACGAACCACAAGCTGCGAAATATGTTTGCCCCAACAAAGAAGATATTTTAGATTTTAGAATATTAAAGCATTTTGCACACGCTAGTAACAGAGTATACTCTGCCGATAGATGGGCTGTTACCGGCGAAGCGGGTTTGTTTTTAGACCCTTTTTATTCTCCAGGCAGTGATTTTATATCTTTAAATAATACGTGGTTAAGCGATTTAATATTGCGTGACTATAAAGGAGAAGACATTACTGTTAGAGCTCAAATTTACGAGCAAACTCATTTATCTTGGTTTGAGAGTTGGTTGCCAATTTATCAAGATAAATATAAATTAATGGGTAACACACAAATTATGGTATTTAAAATATTTTGGGATTGGGCCATTTATTGGTCGGTACCGTGTTTGTTATTTACTAATCATGGGTTTACAGATTTAAAAGTTTTAAAAGAACTATTTGTGTCCGAAAAAAGTTTAGGAAGAAAGTTTGGTAAACTTAATAAAGCTGTTCAAGATTTGTTTATTGATTGGCTTCCTCACGAAAAAGCCATTTTCGAAAACCGTTATATTGATCCTTTAGATTTAAATTATTTGAAAGGATTTCAAAGAGGTATTGATACTATGCACGAGAAAGATGTACTTGTGAATAAGGTGGCAGAAAACATGGTAGTTTTAGAGAAAGTTGCTGCCGAATTATTTCGATTAATTAGTCATCAAGTACATCAAACGCCTTTAGATATTAAGGTAAATCCTTACATCATGGATTTGAAAATTCCATATAACAGTAGTGAACACGAGCAAGGGTTAATGGTTGACGAAGACATTAGAATGGATGTAGCAAAAATGTGGTTTTATGAAAACACCGCCGTGTTAGCATAAACTATTTTTATCTTGTTTTACAGCAATAAAAAGCCCTATCTTTCGTTACTTATTGAACTAAACTAACTTATGCTTTCTGCTGTTTGGCATCGCTATATTTTTTTATTTGGCCTTATTGGTTTAGCAGCAGGTATGATGTTTGGAACCGTACCAACAAGTATTCCTCAAATTATTTTAGCGGCTAATTGGTTATTAGAAAAAGACTTTTCTTACAAATGGCAACAATTAAAAACCAATAAAATATTTTGGATTTTAATCTCGTTGTTTTTGCTTCATGTAATAGGCATGAGTTATACTGATAATATGCAACGTGGCTTAGACGACCTAAGAAATAAAATACCCTTACTTGTATTACCACTTATTTTGTTTTCTACAAAACCGTTGAGCCAAAAAGAATTTAAAATGCTTTTTAGTTTTTTCTTTTTAGCTGTTTTTATAAGTTCTTTATATTGTTATGCGGTGTTTGCAGGCTACACCAAAAAAACAATTATAGATGTTAGAAACGCATCCGTATTTATGTCGCACATTCGTTTTTCATTATTTATAGCCTTTGCAAATATTGGATTAATTTATTTTGCAATACGCGAGCAAAATAAAATAGTTAGATTACTCAGTATATTAATAACTATATGGTTATTGTTTTTTATGTATAAACTCGAAATGGCTACTGGTTTCTTGTGTTTACTATTTGTTGGTGGTATTTTAATTACTGTATATAGCTTAAAAAAATTACCAAAAAAAGTATCGTTTGGTATTATTGTTTTATTAATTACCTCATCGGTTTTTGTAACAACACAAGCCATAAAAAGCCTAAACATGTTTCATGAAACATCCAATAATTCGGCTAATGTGATGTTAGAAAAAACAAAAAATGGTCGTTGGTATTTGCAAGATACCATTTTTGGGTTAGCTGAAAATGGCAACTTAATTACCATTAACATTAATGATGATGAATTGCAAAAAGAGTGGAACCAAAGAAGTGCTATTAATTTTAATACCAATGATAAAAAAGGGAATAATTTACGATACACTTTACTAAGATATATGGCTAGTAAAGGATTGACCAAGGATTCTGTTGGTATTCATTCTTTAACAAACGAAGATATTATTTCTATAGAAAACGGAAACACCAACTATCAATACAATATCAATAGTGGTTTAATGGCAAGATGGCGAGAATTAATTTGGGAATTTACAAAATATCAAAGGGGCGAAAATCCATCGGGTCATACGCTTACTATGAGATTTGAATTTTGGAAAACGGGTTGTTATATTGTTGCGCAACATCCTTTAATGGGCGTGGGAACAGGTGATATACAAGATGCTTACAATGCCATGTATGAATCTATGCACTCAAAATTAGATTTAGTGTGGAGATTAAGATGCCATAACCAATACTTGGCCATTACCGTAGCATTCGGTTTTATTGGTTTATTCGTGTTTTTGTTTTATTTATTTTATCCTGCTATTGTATTAAGAAAAAAACTACACTATTTATATTGGCCTTTCTTTTTAATTGCGCTTTTATCTTTTATTACCGAAGACACTTTGGAAACACAATCGGGTGTATCGTTTTTCATTTTCTTTCAAACGCTATTTTTGTGGTTGGCGAGTTTTAAAATAAAAACAGTTAATGAATAAAAATTTGGATTATAATTATAAAAAAGCCCATTGAAATATTTCAATGGGCTTTTAAATTAAAATATGGTTTTAATCGTTCAATTTTAAAACCGCCATAAATGCACTTTGAGGAATCTCAACATTACCAACTGCTTTCATTCGTTTTTTACCTTCTTTTTGTTTTTCCAATAATTTACGTTTACGGCTAATATCACCTCCATAACATTTAGCTGTAACATCTTTTCTCATGGCACTGATGGTTTCACGAGAAATAATTTTAGCTCCAATAGCAGCTTGAATAGGAATTTCGAACTGTTGTTTTGGAATTAATTCTTTTAATTTTTCGCAAATCTTTTTACCAAAGTGATACGAATTGCTTCTGTGAATTAAACAAGATAATGCATCCACGGGCTCACCTTTTAATAAAATATCTAATTTTACTAAGTCAGATTCTTTCATTCCTATCGGATGATAATCAAACGAAGCGTATCCTTTTGAAATTGATTTTAATCGATCAAAGAAATCAAATACAACTTCACCTAAAGGCATTTCAAATACTAACTCTACTCTGTCTGCCGTTAAGTAATTTTGAGTAACAATAGCGCCTCGCTTTTCAATACACAAACTCATTACAGGACCAATAAATTCAGATTTAGTAATAATATTTGCTTTAATATATGGTTCTTCAATATAATTAATACGCGCTGGGTCTGGTAAATCACTGGGATTATTAACCGTTACTACTTCTCCATTTGTTTGATAGGCAATATAAGATACGTTAGGAACCGTTGTAATAACTGTCATTTTAAATTCACGCTCTAAACGCTCTTGCACAATTTCCATGTGCAACATTCCTAAGAACCCGCATCTAAAGCCAAACCCTAAAGCTAATGACGATTCTGGTTCCCATGTTAAAGAAGCGTCGTTTAATTGCAGCTTCTCCATACTATAACGTAACTCTTCAAAATCTTCTGTATCTACAGGATAAATACCCGCAAATACCATTGGTTTTACCTCTTCAAACCCATGAATGGCTTCGGCACAAGGTCTGTCAAAATGGGTTATGGTATCTCCTACTTTTACTTCTTTTGCTTCTTTAATACCAGAAATAATATAGCCCACATCTCCTGTACTCATTACATTGCGAGCTTCAGGTTTTAGTTTTAATACGCCAATTTCATCAGCATTATAAACCGAGCCTGTATTAAAAAACTTTACTTTATCTCCTTTTTTAATTGTACCATTTAATATTTTATAATAGGCAATAATTCCTCTAAAGCTATTGAAAACACTATCAAAAATTAATGCTTGTAATGGTGCTTCAGGATCGCCAACAGGAGGCTTTACACGCTCAATAATTGCTGATAAAATTTCTTCAATACCCATTCCTGTTTTACCACTTGCAGGAATTACATCACTTCTGTCGCAACCAATTAAGTCAACGATTTGGTCGGTTACTACCTCTGGTTCTGCGCTCGGCAAATCCATTTTATTAAGAATAGGGATGATGGTTAAATCATGTTCTAAGGCTAAATATAAATTAGAAATCGTTTGTGCTTGTATCCCTTGCGCTGCATCTACTATTAATAAAGCTCCTTCGCAAGCAGCAATAGAACGAGATACTTCGTAACTAAAATCAACGTGACCCGGAGTATCAATTAAATTAAGTACAAATTTTTCACCTTTATACGTGTAATCCATTTGTATAGCATGGCTTTTAATGGTGATACCACGCTCTTTCTCTAAGTCCATGTCATCAAGCACCTGAGCTTCCATCTCACGACTAGTAATAGTTTTGGTATACTCCAATAAACGATCTGCTAAGGTTGATTTACCATGATCAATATGGGCAATAATGCAAAAGTTACGTATGTTTTTCATTTAAAAAATAATAAGTCTACAAAGATACACTATTGAGCGTAATAACAAGAAAAGCAGGGAAAAATATATAGTAAAATTGGGGTAATTTTAAATTTCTTTACGCATACGAGCCACCGGAATATCCAACTGTTCTCTGTATTTTGCAACCGTACGACGGGCAATGTTGTATTTTTTTTCTTTTAAAATTTCGCACAACGCATCATCCGTTAAAGGCTTCTTTTTGTCTTCATTGGCAATACACTCTTGCAATATTTTTTTAACCTCTCTGGTACTTACCTCTTCACCGCCATCTGTACTTAATGATTCAGAGAAAAACGTTTTTAGTAAAAAAGTACCGTAAGGCGTTTGAACATATTTACTATTTGCTACACGCGATACAGTAGAAATATCTAATCCTACTTTATCTGCAATGTCTTTTAAAATCATTGGTTTCAACTTCGACTCATCGCCACTAGCAAAGTATTCTTGTTGATATTCCATAATAGCATGCATAGAAACCAACATGGTTTGATGACGTTGTTGAAGCGCTTCGATAAACCATTGTGCTGATTCAATTTTTCCTTTCACAAAAGAACTTGCTTCTTTAATGGCTTTTTCTTTTGCACGAGAATATTCTTTTAGCATTTCAATATACTCTGCACTAACTTTTAAATCGGGCAAGTTTCTTTGATTAATGCTTAACTCTGGAACACCATCGTTTACACTAATACTAAAATCAGGAACTACCTCCGACATTTGCCCTTTGTTATCTCCTTCTGAGTTGCCTGGACGAGGATTTAAATGTGTTATCTCTGCAATAACTTCTTTTAAATCATCATCTTCAATATTTAGTTTTCTTACAATTTTCTCGTAGTGTTTTTTAGAAAACTCATCCATCATTGTTTTCACAACTTCAATGGCTAATTGTGTTTCTTTAGCTTTTATTGGTTTACGTTCAAGCTGAATTAGTAAACACTCTTGTAATGTTCTGGCACCTACACCCGCCGGATCAAACTCTTGAATGGTTTTTAAAACCTCTTCTAGTTCATCTTTTGTAACTTGTATGTTTTGAGAAAAAGCTAAGTCGTCAACAATTAATTCTAAATCCCTTCTAATATATCCGTCTTCGTCAATACAGCCAATTAAATATAATCCTATTGAAAATTGTTTTTCAGTAATATCTCTCAGCCCTAGTTGTTCTTCTAGTTGCGAATGAAAATCTGGTCCTTCAACAACAACAGATTGAAACACCTCATCATCAGCACTGCGGTTAGAAATTTCGTATTTGTATGCATCTAAATCGCCTGCATCCATATAATCTTCTAACTCGTAACCATCATCTATTTTATCCAGCTCTTTTTCTTCAAAATCATTCGCGTCGTCTGTTTCCGAAGAATCAACTTCATCATATTCGTTTTCTATCTCTTCGTTTTCAGATTCGTTATTATCTTCTTCTAATGCAGGGTTTAATTCTAATTCTTCTTTTATTCTTTGTTCTAAAGCAACAGTTGGCAATTGCAACAATTTCATTAGCTGAATTTGTTGCGGCGATAATTTTTGTAATAACTTTAAATGTTGTGTTTGCTTAAGAGCCATAATATGTTAACAAATATACAAAAGAGCCCCGAATATTTTCGAGGCTCACAATAATATATTTATTTTTATTAATAGTTATAATAAGGTGAAATAAGAGCATAAACCACAACTCCTGTAATAGTTACATAAAGCCAAATTGGGTAGCTAAAACGTGTGATTTTTTTGTGTTTTACGCGGTCATCTTTTAAAGCATAATAAAACGACAATAAAATCATAGGAAGCACAATAACCGCTAAAAAAATATGGCTTAATAAAATTACCAAATAAACCGAACGAATTCCCGAAACAGCACTAAGCTCCATTTGGTCTAATAAGCCATTATGGTCAACATCACCAAATTTTGTATCAGGAATAAAATAATGAGCGGTTACATAAGAAATTAAAAATAAAGACGATAATAAAAACGCCGTTAGATTTAGTTTTTTATGTAATTCAATATTTCTTTTTTTAATCGCCCAAAGAGATGCGATTAACAAAATACTACAAGACCCATTTAAAAAAGCATTTAATAAAGGTAGTTTGTAAATAAACGCGGGGAAAGAATTTGGTACAGGTATTAATTTTTGATTTAACACAACTACAACTACGCAAATTAATGCGCTAACTCCTAAAACTATTTTAAATACGGTTTTATCATTTTGTTTGTTTAATACTGATTGTGTGCTCATAGTTAGTTTTGTGTAAAAGTTCCTTTAAATTTTGTAAAGATAGTGTTTTCAGAAAACAATTTTGCTTCCACTATATATTGATTTTTTTCGGTTTTATAGGTTATTTCAACATTAACCTTAGGATGTTGTGTGGGCACTATCATTCCTGTAAATTTAATATTGTCGCCTTTTGTTAAAGTAAGTGGCGTTTGTAAATTGTTTTGTAATAATTCCTTAATCATTTGTGTTTGACAAACACCAGGAACAACAGGCATTTGTTCAAAATGACCTTTAAAAATAGAATGGCTTTGATTTAAAACAATAGTTGCTGAAATCTTACTCTCTTCTGTATTTATAGATTCGATATTATAAAAATCGTTTAGTAAAAAGGTGTTGGTCATGCTATTCGTTAATAATATTAAGTTCTGTTTTTATTTTTACCAATCCAAACTGTGTGCTTTTTATTTGAGTATATGTTTTAGTTTGAGTGTCAAAAATATAATTTATAAATCTGTCTTTTTTATTTTTGTGAAATACATTTTGAGATATTAAAGTGTTAGTGCTATCTGTAGTTAAAAAACGGTGTTTAGCCTCTTTTAAACTGTAAAATGATTTTACTTTTTGATTACTTAATAAATCAGCTTGTTTATCAAAAACATCTAACAAAAACATTTGTTTAAAATTTTCACTTAAAGCAGAGACTAACGGTTCTTTATTTATTGGTTCAAACACATAAACTGTTTTCATAACATTGTTTTTCCATTCAAAATCAAACATTTTCATGCCGATTTCAGTCACAAAGATAATGTGTGTTGTAATCGAGTCTGTTTGTTTGATGATAACAATACCTGATAAATGATTTTTTAAAACATCAATCGTTCCTTTGTATTTTGATGCTTTTGCTTTTGAAAATACAGGAGTAATCTCTCTCTCTGAAATAACAACTTGGTTACTAGAATTAATATGTTTGTATTTAGAAATGGCGCAAGACGAAGACAGTAAGCAAATGATACTACTTAACCAAAAATATTGTTTCAGTAACTGGCGCATTTAATTTTTTGTTTATGAAATCAAGAGAGGTTAAATCATCATTGTTTTCAATCATCTCCATTTTAGCCACCGAAGTTACGTTTTTATCAAAATACAAGTTAATTTTTTTAAACGTTTCTTTCATGTTTTTTACTTGTGGTATTAATTCCAGTTTATAGCCTTTTTCGTTTTCAAAGTAACTCGTTTTAAATTTATTGGATTTAAAAATAGTTCCTTGTACACAAGACAGCATAATATCATTAATTTCTTTAAATACCTTATTGCTGTTCATATCATATTTACTGGTCTTTTTCTCATCTTTAATCATTACTTTTTCTTTATTAATAATGATTAAATATTTAGAAGGTGATAGATATTCCCAGCGTAATAAATTCTCTTTTTTAAATACAAAATGTCCCTTGCTTATTATTTTTTCAGACAACATACTTAAGTTTTTTTCTTGAACAAAATCCGATTCGATAGAAACAGTTGTTTTGCTCATGTTTTCAATTTTTTGCTTTAAAACAGCAGTATCTTTAACTGGTTTAAAGGTTTGGCTTAAACCAACTATAGGTAAAAAAAGTAAAAGAAATAATTTTTTCATCCAACGAAATTAGAAATAATATATCATACTAAACGTTAAGAAAAATTAAGAATTAATGTTCCATTTTTTCTTCCATTCTTCCATAAAAGGAGGCATGGTAATTAATAATTCTTTGTTTACTGGATTCATAAAAACCTGTGTGGTTTTTCCTTCGCAGGCAAGATAGCCATGTTTAGCACTTAAAATTTTATATTCAAAAATTAACTTAGCTGCTGGCGAATTTATAAACGTTGTTTCTATGATAGCATGATCACCATACTCTAATATCCGTTTAAAATTTACTTGTAAATCGATTAAAGGTACTGCTAATCCATGCTCATACACATCTAAATACCCAAGACCATATTGTTTTCCAAAAGCCTCTCTTCCATCTTCAAAATACCTCACATAGTTTCCGTGCCAAACAACTCTTAATGAGTCTACTTCACTAAACTTAATTGGTATTTCGGTTGTGTTTTTTAACATGTTCAAATATAGCTTAATTTCTAACTTAAAATAATTTCTCTCATGAAACAAAAATTTTGTACTAGTCTATCAATTATAAGGAATAAATTAAAGCCTTTTTTCATCTGTTAATTTTGTTAAAACCGTATTGTTTTTTTGGATATGTTTCTTGTGTTTAAATTAATATTTAATTATATTTGTGTAAACTTTAACTAAAAAACACGATGAAAAAAATTTACTTATCCGTTGTTGCTGTTGCCTTATCTATTGGGGCTTCTGCGCAAGTGCCATTCAATCTTCAAGATCGTTTACACACAAACAAAGCGGTATTAGCGCCAAACGCAAAAGTTATTACAAAAAAAACTGCTCTTAAAACAACTGGTGGGGCATTTAACTTACAAATTGACCCAATTGCTGATATTATGACGCAAAAAGGGCTTGATTTAACTGGCTCTACAACAACAGCTAGCCAAGATATTTTCTTATCTGGGATTTTCCAAGATTCTACAGTAATAATTGGTGGAAGTACTTCGAACAGACCTGTTTCTGATATTCTTAGTGGTGTTACTTTAGACCCTAAATCATCTTTTTTAACGAGTTCGTTTGCTCCTATTGTTGATAAGGTTGATTCTTATATGCTTGATAGCGTTTACATTCTTGGTTCTTATATCAAAAAAACTGCAGCTACAGATACTTTATATACTTGGATTATTTGGGGAGACACAACAAACACAAGTGTATATACAAAATTCAACACAAGTGCAGTATGGGTTTCTCCAATTAGTACTTGGAGAAAGTCTGTAATTGGTCCAAAATTATCAGGATATACTGCTGCTGCAGGAAACAAAGTGAAAGCAGCTGCGCCTTCTACAAATCAAATGTTAGTGAAATATGTATTAACTCCTAATGATTCAGTTAGTGTTATGGGAAGAATTAAATACATCCCTATTGCACTTCCATCTACAGTAACTATTCCTGCAGGAAACATTGTTTCTTGTTTTTATACTTTTGTTCCTGGTGGAGCTTATTCTACAGGAGATTGTATTTATTCATTTGGTGCAACACCTCAAAACATCAATGGTTTTGCTGGAACAGTTTGGAATCAAACAAGCCCAGCTGTAAATGCCGTAACAGATTATTTAGATCAACAAGTTGATGCACAATCTTGGAATATGGGAATTTCTTATGACAAAAATCAACGTCATGGTAAATATTCTGCAACTTATGGAAACGCTGGTTTAGGAGATTTAGTTTCTGCTCCATCTATCGTATTCCATATTTTTGGTAATTCAACTGTTGGTGTTCAAGAGCTAGATAAAAAAGGATTTGTACTAGGTCAAAACATTCCTAACCCATTCTCTTCTACTTCTGAAGTAAGTTATATGTTGTCAAAAAATGCTTCTTCTGCAGTATTTACAGTAACTGACGTTATGGGTCGTGTTATTTCAACTGAAAATGTTGAAAAATCTGAAGGGACTCATTATGTAAAAGTTAAAGCTTTAGCTGCTGGTGTATATTACTATACATTAAATGTTGATGGCAAATTAACTACTAGAAAAATGATTGTAGAATAATTTTCTATATCACATAAAACAAAAAACCCGCTTCTTAATTGAAGCGGGTTTTTTTATGGGTTATTTATTCGTTTCGACTACCTCAAAGTGACATAAGATTAAGCCTCAACGGGTTTTACAACCATGTTCGTGATTTTTTCTAACACCACTATTGCTTCGTCAACACTTTTAATGTTTTCGATAGTTAACCACAATTTATTATTTTGTTCTTTTAAAGCGGTTTGCTTTGGTGTTTTTTGAGCGTATGATAATACCGCTTTAAACATGGGTGAATTATAATAATCACTATCTTGTTTGCTTAAGAAATAAGATAACATCTTATTATTTTTTAAAGTGATTTTCTCGAAACCTAATGCCATAGCCGCCCAACGCATACGCACCACATTTATTAATTCAGATACTTCAATTGGTAAAGGCCCAAAACGGTCTCTTAAATGTTCTTGGAATTTAGTTAATTCTTCTTCCTTTGTAATATTATCTAATTCACGATACAATAACAAACGCTCTGTGAGATTGCTGACATATGTGTCGGGTATTAATAATTGTAAATCAGTATCAACCACAGTGTCCTTCACAAATTGGCGAGAGAAAACTGATTTATCAGCACTCGCACCTTCTCCATCTTCCACCACTTCTTTATACCAATCTTCTTGTTTTAATTCTTCAATGGCTTCGTTTAATATTTTCATATAGGTATCAAAGCCCATATCATTAATAAAACCACTTTGTTCGCCACCTAATAAATTTCCTGCACCACGAATATCTAAATCGCGCATCGCAATTTGAAATCCACTTCCTAAATCACTAAACTCCACAATAGCTTGTAAACGTTTACGTGCTTCAGAGGTTAGATTAATAAACGGTGGCGTTAATAAATAACAGAATGCTTTTTTGTTACTACGCCCTACTCGACCGCGCATTTGATGCAAATCACTCAATCCAAAGTTTTGCGAATCGTTAATAATAATTGTATTGGCATTACTAATATCTAATCCGGATTCAATGATTGTTGTAGCAACTAAAATATCGTATTCTCCTTCAATAAAACTCAACATCACGTCTTCCAACTTATCTCCATCCATTTGTCCGTGACCAACAGCCACTCTCGCTTCGGGCACTAAACGTTGAATAATACCAGCAACTTCTTGTATGTTTTGAACTTTATTATGCACGAAATAAACTTGTCCTCCACGACTTAATTCATACGAAATTGCATCTCTAATGGCTTCTTCACTAAACGAAATCAATTCGGTTTGCACTGGATAACGATTCGCTGGTGGAGTTGAAATCACTGACAAATCACGAGCACCCATTAAACTAAATTGTAAGGTTCTTGGAATTGGCGTTGCCGTAAGGGTTAAAGTATCAACCGTAGTTTTAAAGGTTTTTAATTTATCTTTAATACCAACTCCAAACTTTTGTTCTTCGTCAATAATCAATAAACCCAAATCTTTAAACTTCACATCCTTGCCTACAATTTTATGGGTGCCAATTAAAATATCAATCTTACCATCGCCAATGCTCGAAATCACTTCTTTCACTTCTTTAGCACTACGAAAACGATTGATATAACTGATATTACAAGGCAAATCTTTTAAACGTTCTTTAAATGTTTTATAATGTTGGTATGCCAAAATAGTAGTTGGCACCAACACCGCAACTTGCTTACTATCACAAACCGCTTTAAACGCAGCACGAATAGCAATTTCTGTTTTTCCAAAACCAACATCTCCACACACCAAGCGATCCATTGGATGCGGTTTTTCCATATCACGTTTTACATCGGCCGTTACTTTTATTTGATCAGGCGTATCTTCATAAATGAAAGACGCTTCTAATTCGTGCTGTAAATAATTATCTAAAGGATAACGGTGACCTGGTTGCGCCTTACGTTTAGCATATAATTTAATTAAATCGTAAGCAACTTCCTTAACGTTTTTCTTTGTTTTTTGTTTTAAAGTACTCCAAGTGGTTGAACCAATTTTATCAATACGTGGAACGTTTCCTTCTTTCCCAGTATACTTACTAATGCGATGCAAACTATGAATACTCACATACAAAAAGTCATTGTCCTTGTATACCAACTTCACGGCTTCTTGCTCTTTACCGTTAGCATTAATTTTTACTAAACCTCCAAAGCGCCCGATACCATGGTCGATGTGAGTGACAAAATCTCCTGGATTAAGCGATAATATTTCTTTAAGCGTTAAAGACTCGGCTGTTTTATATTTTGTTTCCTTTAAATGAAAACGATGATAGCGTTCAAAAATTTGATGATCGGTATAACATGCTATTTTTAAATCATGATCAATAAAGCCCTCGTGGATATTAATATTGACGTGCTCTATTAAACCATCTACTGTGCGATGTTCCTTAGATAATAAATCATTAAAGATGGTGTGTAATCGCTCAGCTTGTTTGGTATTATCTGTTGTTAGGTAATTCTTGTATCCTTTAGCTTTATTTACTTTGAGATCGTTAATCAACATCTCAAAGTTTTTACTAAAGGTTGGTTGTATGCTTTGATTAAACACTACTTCTTGCGAAGCAATGTGTTTATTTACTCCGTACTCTATTAATTTAAACGGTTTAATGAATGATAAAAAGTCATCGCCTTTGATGTATAATTCGTGTGGAGGCAAATGCTCAATAGTTCCTGATAAATTAGAAAAGGCTTTTTCTGTTTTCTCGTATAATTTATCAATCGTATCTTTTGAAAATAAGACATCATCAAAACACAAAAACGTATCTTCGGTGATATAATCAAAAATAGATTGACGAATTTCAATCACTTGATTAGATTGTATATCAGGAATAATGGTTACAAAATCGTAATTATGATTAGATAATTGCGAGGCTGGATCAAAAGTTTTAATGGCATCCACATCATTACCAAATAATTCTATACGATAGGGCAATTCGTGTGCAAAGGAATACACATCTACAATTCCTCCTCGAATAGCATACTGTCCTGGCTCCGAAACAAAATCACATAACTCAAAATCATAGCTCAATAAAAACTCTTGAATGAAATCAATACTGAGTTTATCTCCTTTTTTGATGACTAAAGTGTTTTTACTTAAGCTTGTTTTAGAGGCTACTTTTTCTGCCAACGCTGCGGCATAAGTTACCACAATGCCTGAGTAATTTTCTTTACTTAACTGACTTAAAGTTTCGGCTCTTTCTTGAACAGAAGCATTACTTGTTTTTTCTTCTTTATAAGGAACTTTATAACTCTCTGGGAAGTAATGAATGTGTTTTTCGGGAAGTAATGCTTGTAAGTCATTTAAGACGTAGGCTGCTTTTTCCTTGTCATTACAAACAATAAAGAAGTTTGAAGAGGTGTTTTGAAATAAATCATTTACCAAAAAGGCAAAAGAACTCCCGCGCAAACCCGAAATAAATACGTTTGTATGAAGGTTTGCTTGCTTTTGTTTTAATTCTCCCCAAAACTTTCCGTTCCACCACATTGCGTTACAAAAGTAAGAAACTATTTTTCGGAATGAAAGAATTGTTTACTCTTTCAAAAACAAAATTAACTCGTTGAATCATGTGTTTTATACATTTGTGTTTTTACTAAAATCAACAACTTTATTTGTTTAGTGTTGATTTTATTGGCGTTTCACATTAACGCTACTATTTAGAAATCCTATAATTCATTTTAATCTCACCAATACGTGTTTGTTTTTTTATGAAGTTTGTAAAAAATAATTTTATGATTCGTTTTCTTTCTTTTATACTATTTGTTCTTGCCATCCTTAATCATTCTGTTGCACAACAACACAAAACCTTAAAAGTTTTGTTTTTAGGTAATAGTTATACATACGTCAACAACTTACCACAACTCATACACGACATTGCTTTAGCAAATGGAGATACTTTAATTTTTGATAGTAATTGTCCTGGCGGACATACGTTTAACAACCATTTTAATAATGCAACCAGTATTTCTAAAATAAATGCTCAAGCGTGGGATTGTGTTATTTTACAAGCACAAAGCCAAGAACCTTCTTTTTCTCCAGGGCAAGTGGCAGCTCAAACTTTACCTTATGCAATTAAATTAGACAGCATCATTAAAAACAATAATAACTGCTCTGAGACCGTGTTTTATGAAACTTGGGGCAGAAAGAGTGGCGACGTATCAAATTGTGGCTCATATCCTCCCATTTGCACTTATTTAGGCATGCAAGATAGATTAAGGGCTTCGTATAAATTATTCGCAGATACAACCAAATCTGTCATGGCGCCTGCGGGTGAAGCTTGGAGAAAATCCATTGCACAAAATCCAACGTTAGAGTTGTATAGTTCCGATCAAAGTCATCCTTCATTAGAAGGTTCTTATTTAACGGCTTGTGTTTTTTATGAAACTTTATTTCATAAAAGTGTATTAAGTAATACATACACAGCTGGTGTCTCTTCCATCAATGTCAACTTCTTACAACAAATAGCACATGATGTGGTAAATGATAGTTTATTGACCTGGAATATTGGGAAATATAATCCTTGTAGTATAACAAGTTTGAATCAGGTTTCTTTAAATAATAATATTACATTATATCCAAATCCTGCTCAAAACGCATTACACACGAATACAAATTATTCCTTCAAAATTTACGACGTGCTTGGAAACCTTTGTTTATCAGGCGATAAAAGCAATGCCATCCATATTGAATCTTTAAAAAGCGGCGTTTATTTTATTGAATTATCCTCTTTAGATTCAACTAAGAAAATAAGGTTTGTGAAAGAATAGATATTACTATTAAGTAAAAAGCCCGAAGTGTTCTTCGGGCTCTTTAAATTCAATTATAATTTAGAACAATTACTTCAAACTTCCAATCATATCTTCAGGACGAACCCATTGATCAAATTGCTCGTTCGTTACGTAACCTAACTCAATTGCTGCTTCACGTAAGGTTTTATTTCCTTTATGTGCTGTTTTAGCAATTTTAGCTGCTTTTTCGTAACCAATATGAGTGTTTAATGCTGTTACCAACATTAAAGAATTTTCTAAATGTTTTTTAATTTCTGGTAAATTAGCTGTGATACCATCGCTACATTTCTCCGTAAATGATACACAAGCATCACCAATTAAACGAGCAGATTGCAATACGTTAGCTGCGATTAATGGTTTAAACACGTTTAATTCAAAATGACCGTTTAAACCACCAACAGTAGCAGCAACATCGTTACCAATTACTTGAGCGCAAACCATCGTTAAGGCTTCTGGTTGTGTTGGGTTAACTTTTCCTGGCATAATAGAAGATCCTGGTTCGTTATCAGGAATGATAATCTCCCCTATTCCACAACGTGGACCAGAAGATAACATACGAATATCATTAGCAATCTTAAATAACGCAACCGCACTGCGTTTTAAAGCTCCGCTTAATTCAATCATCGCATCGTGTGCTGCTAATGCTTCAAATTTGTTTGTAGCCGTTACAAAAGGTAAACCTGTTAATTCAGCAATTTTTTTAGCCACTAACACATCATATCCTTTTGGTGTGTTTAAGCCTGTTCCAACAGCAGTACCACCTAATGCTAATTCTTTAACAGCCTCTAACGCATTTTTCAATGCACGAATGCTCATGTTAATTTGTTGCACATATCCGCTAAACTCTTGTCCTAAAGACAAAGGCGTCGCATCCATGAAGTGAGTACGACCAGTTTTAATAATACCATCAAATTCTTTTACTTTCTTAGCTAAAGAATCACGTAATTTCTCCATTCCTGGAATCGTGATTTCTACTACTTGCTTGTATGCTGCAATGTGCATAGCTGTTGGGTATGTATCGTTTGACGATTGAGATTTATTTACATCATCATTTGGGTGTAATACTTTTGGCTCGTCAGTTAAAGCACCACCTTGCATCACGTGTGCACGGTAAGCAATTACTTCATTAGCGTTCATATTACTTTGTGTACCAGAACCGGTTTGCCAAATAACTAAAGGAAACTGATCATCTAATTTATGAGCTAAAATTTCATCGCAAGCTTTTGCAATTAAATCGCATTTTTCTTTTGATAAAACACCTAATTCGCAGTTAGCTAAAGCAGCAGCTTTTTTAAGATAACCAAATGCATATATAATTTCCTTTGGCATACTAGCCTCAGGACCAATTTTAAAGTTGTTACGAGAACGTTCTGTTTGTGCTCCCCAATAAACGTGCGCGGGTACTTTTACCTCGCCCATTGTGTCTGTTTCAATTCTGAATTCCATAGTGGTTTGTTTTTTAGATGGGTCGAATTTACTAAAATGTAATGGCTTTGTATCTATATTTATATGCAGATTTTTATCAGAAAAATAAATTTTGCGGTATTAAAAATAGTATTTATATTTGTAGACTGATTAGTCAATCATTATTTTGGATAAAAAAGAAGAAATATTAAAAGCTGCCTTAAAACTCTTTGTAGAGTTTGGGTTTCACGCCACACCAACCAGCAAAATTGCTAAAGAGGCGGGGGTGGCTAACGGCACACTATTTCATTATTACAAAACTAAGGATGAGCTTATTTTAGCACTATATGCACATACTAAATCTCGTTTAACGGAGTATATGTATGCTAACGCGAGTAAAGACGAATCTTTGGAATTAGTATTCAAATCTATTTACACAAACACGATAGAGTGGGCCCAGGAAAATAAGGCCGAGTTTTATTTTATTCAGCAATTTTCTACGTCTCCATTTTACGGCTTAATTTCTCCAGAAGAAATTACCAAGCAAGCCAAGCCTCATTTAGATTTCTTACAGCAAGGTATTAAAGCAGCTGTATTAAAACCATTACCTGTTGAGATGCTTTACACACTTATTAACAGTCACATCGCTGGCATCAATCAATACATGTCGTCAGAAGAGTTTTCAACAGCTAAACAAAAGAAAATCATTAATGAATCATTCCAGCTTTTATGGGATATGATCACCTAAAAAAATTTACTTATTATTAGAGTGAGCAGTCAATCAATATATAGATTAAAAAATCAATAAATTTTAAAATCATGGAAAAAAAAGTAGTGTTAATAACTGGAGCCTCTTCTGGTATAGGAAAAGAAACAGCGAGTCTTTTAATTAAGGGTGGTTATACTGTTTACGGAGCCGCACGTAGACTAGAGAAAATGAATGATCTAAACGGGCTAGGCGTAAAACTTTTAGAAATGGATGTCACCAATGATGAATCAATGGTTAGAGGTATTCAAAAAATAATTGAAGCCGAAAAGCGTATTGATGTTTTAGTAAACAATGCAGGCTATGGTTCATTTGGTGCCCTGGAAGATGTTCCAATTTCAGAAGCAAAGTACCAGTTTGAAGTTAACATTTTTGGGTTGGCAAGATTGACTCAATTAGTGCTTCCATATATGCGAAACCAACAGTCAGGAAAAATCGTGAACATCTCTTCTATGGGAGGAAAATTTGGTGAACCTCACGGAGCATGGTACCATGCTACCAAATTTGCTGTTGAAGGATTAAGCGATAGTTTAAGAATGGAATTAAAGCAATTCAACATAGATGTCGTTATTATTGAACCAGGAGCTATTAAATCTGAATGGGGAGGAATAGCTAAAGAAAACCTTTTAAAAGTATCTGGAAATACGGCCTATAAAAACCTAGCCACAAAACACGCTGCATTAATTGACGAAACATATAAGCGTGTGGGATCAGAACCAATAGTCATTGCTAAAACAATTGCCAAAGCAATTAACTCCAATAATCCTAAAACAAGATACGCTGTTGGGGGAGGAGCAAAATTGTTATTATTTGTTCGCCGTGTTTTATCAGACAAATTGTTTGATAAGATCTTCTTGAGCCAACTGAAATAAAAACACAACAAAATATGTCAAACTAAAAAGCCTCTCCAAATTGGAGGGGCTTTTTTAGTTTCGAAACTACTCCATAAAATTCTAAACAGTTTCACGTGGAACCAAAATGCTTTTACATTTTTTGGCAGAACTCTAACATAATTTAAGAAATACAAATACCAATCTTCCGTTAATTTGATAAACCAATTAAAACCTGAAAACATGTTGATTATTATATTTAGTGTATTTGCACTCTGTTTTATTTTAGAGCGGATTATTCCAGGATGGAAACTACCGGAAGTTCCAACTTGGACCATAAGAGTAATTGCCATCAATTTTGTTCAACTAGCAATTGTAACTCTAGCTGGTTACACTTGGGAAAAGTGGTTCTCGGCTGCAAGCTTATTTCATTTGTCAAAACACGTAGGATATATTTTGGGAGGAATGATTGCCTACTTTATTGCCACCTTTGTGTTCTATTGGTGGCATCGTTGGCGCCACAAAATAGATTATCTATGGACACGCTTTCATCAAATACATCACAGTCCACAACGACTAGAAGTAATTACTTCCTTCTATAAACATCCATTAGAAATGACCGTCAATTCTATCGTAGGAAGTTTACTAGTTTATACTTTCTTAGGTTTAAATATGGAAGCAGGGGCAATCTATACTCTATGCACAGCCTTGGGAGAATTCTTTTACCATACCAATGTAAAAACACCTCAATGGGTTGGGTACATTTTTCAGCGACCAGAAATACATCGCATACATCATGAATACGAAAAGCACACTAATAATTACGGAGATATTGTTTGGTGGGATATGTTATTTGGAACCTATGAAAACCCAAAAGAATTTAATGGTACTTGTGGCTTTGATACCGAAAAAGAATTAAGGTTAAAAGACATGCTCCAGTTTAAGGATGTACATAAAAAATAAGGTTCCACGTGGAACTATAGATAATTCTTTTTACTACACTTGGTTTAAGGAAATAATAATAAGTAATAAAAAATCCCCAGCAGAAATATCTACTGGGGCATTATGTTTCACGTGAAACTTATAGATGTTTAAAGATATAAATTGTACTAGAGTAGGAGCTAGAATCCTTAGCTTTAAGATTAGACATTAATCCTATCCAGAAAGCTTTAACTAAATTTACAGAACCTGTTTTACATTTCTCACTAAGCATAGATACATAGAAGCTATCGAATTTCATTGGCTTAGTCTCTATTAAATTAAATCCATTATTCTCTAATAAAGACTTCATAGATTTTAAATCAAAATGATGGAGATGACGTGGCACATCATAAGCTGCCCAAAACTCTTTATAGTATTCTGCATCATAAGAAACATGATTTGGAACGGCAATAATTAATGCGCCATCTTTCTTAAGTTTCGATTTAAAGAAAGATAAAGTCTCTGGCATATCCGTTACATGTTCTAACACATGCCATAGGGTTATTACCTCAACTTGCTTCTCTTTAATAAAAGCGCTAACATTATCCTTGTTTGAATACACACTTAAGTCTTGGTCTGAAGCAATCTTTCTGGCGCTATCATCTGGTTCCATTCCAACCGTATCCCATCCTGCTTCTTTACACGCTGACAAAAACATTCCTGTTCCACAACCATAATCTAAAATAGTTCCACGTGAAACATAAGAAGACACTAATTGAATCTTCTTTTTAAGTGTATAGTTTCTTACAATATGATATAACTTATTTACTAATCCTTTCTTAGTATTAGTATGGGAAACATATTCCTCAGCTCTATAATAATCTCCCAACACTAAATCGGTAGGTCGAGGATTTGTGAATTTAAAACCACACATCTTACAAGAAACGATATTGAAATTATCCTTACTTACTGTATGATCTTTACAAACTAAAAAAGGCTCAAACTGATTTGAGCCACACACTAAACATTTTTCTATAGTTAACATATTCAATTCTATTTGTTCCACGTGGAACTTTTATATTTATCTTCCTAAATGCACCAACAACACAGAAATGTCTGCTGGGTTAATTCCCGAAATACGACTTGCCTGACCAATTGTTGTTGGACGCAATTTAGTCCATTTGTCCCTAGCTTCTAAAGACAAACTTGGAACTGCTTTGAAGTCAAAATCTGGTTTAATTTTATAGTTATCTAATTTAGCAACCTTCTCTGCATTCTCTTTTTCTCTTTCAATGTATCCTTCGTACTTCATTAAGATTTCCGCTTGCATCATCGTATCTGCATCCATATTAGCAACCGTGTTTTTTAAATCCGTGCAATGTTTTGCTAAATCAATGATAGAAACATCAGGACGAGACAACACATTAAAGTATCTAATTTTTTGAGTTAATGGAGCAGAGTTAATGCTTTCTAAATAAGCATTAGTTTCTTCTGGTTCAGCGCTAGTGTTTTTGAAATACTTAATTAAGTTTTCGTAGTTCTTAATCTTATCTGAAACACGACTCATTCTTTCATCACTTGCTAAACCAATAGAGTGGGATAGAGGTGTTAAACGAACATCTGCATTATCTTGGCGTAATAATAATCGATACTCAGAACGAGAAGTAAACATACGATATGGTTCATCTGTTCCTTTAGTAACTAAATCATCAATCAATACTCCGATATATGCTTCGTGACGTTTTAAGATTAGTGGATCTTTTTCATTGATTTTTAAATGTGCATTGATGCCCGCCATTTGACCTTGACAAGCCGCTTCTTCATAGCCAGTAGTTCCATTAATTTGTCCAGCAAAGTATAAACCTTGTACTAGCTTAGTTTCTAAAGTTAATTGTAATTGAGTAGGTGGAAAATAATCGTACTCAATGGCATAACCCGGACGAAACATTTTAGCATTCTCAAATCCTGGAATTAACTTTAAAGCTTTTTGTTGCACATCAACGGGAAGAGATGTTGAGAATCCATTCACATAAATTTCAACGGTATCCCAACCTTCAGGTTCAACAAATAATTGGTGTCTATCACGCTCCGAAAAACGTGTAATTTTATCTTCAATACTTGGACAATATCTTGGGCCTAACCCTTGAATTCGTCCTGAGTACATAGGTGACTTTTCGAAACCTGTTCTTAAAATATCGTGAACGTCCTGATTAGTATAAGTTATATGACAAGGAACTTGTTTTTTTACTGGACGACCGTCGTTTGAAACAAAAGGAGAAGTATTATCTAAATAAGAGAATTTATCAATCGCCACATCCCCTTCTTGTTCTTCCATTTTAGAATAATCCAAAGAACGTCCATCGATACGAGGAGGTGTTCCTGTTTTCATTCTACCACTTTCAAAACCAAGACTTACTAATTGTTCGGTTATACCATATGAAGCAGATTCTCCACTTCTTCCTCCGCCTATTTGTTTTTCACCTAAGTGAATTAATCCATTTAAGAATGTTCCATTTGTTAAGACAACAGCCTGCGCTTTAAATTCTAAGCCCATTCCTGTAACAACGCCCTCAACACGTTTTCCGTCTTTAGAAACAATTAATTCGCGACACATGTCTTGCCAAAAATCAACATTAGGAGTTTGCTCTAACATTTCTCTCCAGGTTGCTGCAAATAACATACGATCGTTTTGAGTACGAGGACTCCACATAGCAGGTCCTTTAGAACGGTTTAACATTCGGAATTGAATAGCAGACTTATCAGAAACAATTCCGCTATAACCTCCTAAGGCATCAATTTCACGAACTATTTGGCCTTTTGCAATACCACCCATGGCTGGATTACAGCTCATTTGTGCAATGGTTTGCATGTTCATTGTAAGCAATAATACTTTAGAACCCATATTAGCAGCAGCAGCAGCAGCCTCGCAACCTGCGTGACCAGCACCAACTACTATAATATCATATTGAGATCGCATGTTACAAAATTACTATTTAATCTAATGTGATTTGCTTATCTTTTTGATAAATAGACATTAAAATTCTTCCTGTATTATAATTTATATTTGATAAATATTCGAAACTAGGGATAATTTGTTTATTTATTAGAGATTCTGTTGTTGAAGCTGCAACAAAACCAATCATTCCTCCAGTAGCAATAGCCGTTGTATATAAAATAGCTTTACTACTGTTATTTACCTTAACAGTGATAAATTCAGCAGTTTGTCCAGGCTTTATTTTATCATTATATCGGACAACTTTTCCAGAGTCAATTTTAATTTTTACATTCTTATTCTTCGTGTATATTACAAAATATTTACTTCGATTAAATGAGTACATAGAATCGTTAATATTTAATCGTCTTGTCAATGTGTCTTTAATATTATTAAAAACTATTATTTGATCTTTTAATCTTGCGGCCTTAATGTTACTAATTTGATTTTCTGGGGCAAAATATATATCAAATAACATAACCAAAGATGTATCTAGTTTTAAAACACTTTTTAATTTGTAAGTATTGCCATTCAGCTCTTTTGTTTTTGCTTTTAATAAATGTGTTGCGCCAACAACATATGCATCCAAATTACTTGAAGTGATTTTAACAATACCAACAAAAAATAATTTAGAGGTATCAATTTTATCTTCAACATAATAACAATAGCCTAAGGCATAATTATGTGAATAACCAGATTTTAATACAATTTCTGCTTTTTGTGAAAAGGATTTTAATACAATAAACAGAAAAATAACTAAAAAACGAACCATTAAATCATATTTAATTTAGCTAATAATTCATCGCGGTAAGAACCACCAATTGGAATTACTTTTTTATTTTCTTCTAACACAACTGTTTGATTTTCAATTGTTTGTATTTTGTCGATACGAGCAATGAACGAACGGTGTACGCGTATAAAATCTCCGTTATCTAATTTTTTCTCAATGTCTTTCATTGTAGAGTGTATTGTATAACGCGTGTATTGTGTGTTTAAAACCACGTAATCTTTTAAAGCCTCTACATAGTAGATGTCTTTTAAATTAACCTTTACAAGGCGGCTATTTGATTTTACGAATAAAATATCTTTTGCCGCTTCGTCTTTATTCTCCACTAAAGAATACAAGAAATCACGTTCTTTTTGTACTTCAGTATCTTTTTTATGTTTGTATAAAGCCATTTCAATTGTTGAGTGTAAATCAATCTCTTTGAATGGTTTTAAAATATATCCATAAGGCTCAGTAATTTTAGCTTTCGCTAAAGTACTTTCATCTGCATAAGCAGTTAAAAATATTACAGGAATATTGTATTCTTTTTTAATGGTTTCGGCAACATCAATACCGGTCATATTGCCTTTAATCATAATATCCATTAAAACTATGTTTGGTTCTAAATCAACAATATTTTTTATTGCATCGGCTCCATTGTTACTGATACCTAAAACATTATAACCTAATTTTTTTAAGCTGTTTTGAATATCTTTCGCAACGATGCTTTCATCTTCTACAATATAAACGTTGATGTTGTTGTTTTCCATATTTTAAATATTAAATTCTATACTAAAAATAGTCCCTTTTTTTCTAATTAATTTTATTGTTCCGTTTATCTGTTCTACCAGAGTATCAACCAGTTGAAGACCTAGTGTTTGTGTGTTTTTTATATCTAAGGATTCTGGTATTCCAACCCCGTTATCTCCAACCTCAATATTAACTTTACCTTTATTAAGTTTCAAATTTACAAAGATTATTCCATCTCTATTATCAGGAAATGCATATTTTAATGAATTTGATATAATTTCATTGATAACTAACCCGCAAGGAATTGATGTATCAAGGTTTAACATCAATTTATCGAGAGTTAAAATTAATTTTATTTTTTTAGAATTTATAGAATAGGTGTGAACTAAATTTTTTGATAAGATAGTTATGTATTCTGAAAAATTAACGGATTCGAAGTTTTTACTTTGATATAAACTTTCATGAATAAATGCCATTGATTTAATACGGTTTTGGCATTCTTTTAAAAGATTTAAAGCATAGTTATCGCGTACGTAAGAAGATTGAAGATTTAATATACTTGAAATAACCTGCATATTGTTTTTTACACGATGGTGCACTTCTTTAAGTAACACTTCTTTTTCTTTTAAAGATTGAGTGATTTTTTCTTCATTAATTTTATTCTCGGTAATATCAAATCCAATTCCTGACACTTCAACAACCTCGTTATTAATGTTTTTAATTGGATATAAATAATATTGTCTAAACACTTTTGTTCCATCAAGTTTCGTTCTTTCAGTAGTTAAATCAACCTGTTTACCACTAAAAGCCTGCTCGTATTTTTGATCCCAAAGAGATTCATAAGGAGCTGTTTTATATTTACTAATTTCTCTAATACTTTTTCCTACCGACGGATAAAAGCCATACAGTTCAAAAATAGCATTAGCATAATTTTGATTAAGCGACGTTAATTTATAATCTCTGGTAATCGTCCACATGAGTTGTTCTCCGCTTTCGAATATTGCCTTGAGTTTTGCAGATTGTTCAATGATTTTATTTTCATTTTCGACCCTGGCAGTAATATTTTGAGCAATAACAGATACTTCAACTACTTCGTTATTTAATAAAATTGGATACAAATATATTTCTCTGTAAACATCTTGATTATTGATACTGCTTTTATTAATAAAAACATGTGGTTTTCCTTTTAAAACTAATTTATATTTTTCAATCCAAAATTTCTTTTTTTCTTCGCTTTGAATTGTTTCTGTAACAAAAACTATTTTATTTTCTTCTAATTTTTGTTTTGCTTCGGCGCTGTGAACAAGGTTTATATAATTTTTATTATAGGATGTTAATTGTAATTTCTTATTAACTGACCAAATTAAATAATCTCCACTTTCAAAAATGGCTTTTAACTTTGCTGATTGATCAATAATTTTTTGTTCAAATAGTTTATTTTCGGTGATGTCGTGTGCTAAACAAGCAATTTCAATAATTTCGTTATTTTCGTTTTTAACTGGATTTAAATAAATTTCGTTATAAATAGAATTTCCTGTTGGATTTATCTGGTGTTTTTCGAGCTTAATTGATTGTCCTTCGAAAACTTTTTTATAATTTGTATACCAATATAGTTTATAGGCGTTTTGCTTATTTTTAGGAAGTATTGTGTGTAACTGTATATTTAGTTGTGGTTTGATACCGTTGTTTTGAAAAAACTGCTCACTAAAATTATGATTGAAAGAGGTTGTTTTAAATTCTTTATCAATTGTCCAAATCAAATGAGATGAACTTTCGAAAATTGATTTAAGTTTAGCTGCCTGGTTAATTGATTGATTTTGTAAATATCTTAATTCTGTGACATCATTAGAAATACATGAAATTTCGTCAACAACACCATTATTAAAAATGGGATGCATAAATATTTGACGGTACACTTTATTTCCTTGTGAATCTAATTGTTCGGTAGTAAATTCAATACTACTGGATGAGTTAAATACTTCTTGATATTTTGTTATCCACCAATCGTGATATTTTTTTCCTACAGCAGTTTTTTGTGGTTTGTATATTTTATTGTTTAATGTTGGTTCTACACCATAAACACTATACATTGCTTTTTTAAAGTTTTTATTAAATGAAGTAAATATAAAACTCCTATTTACTGTCCATATTAATTGTTCACCACTTTCAAAAATAGCTTCTAACTTGGCCGATTGTTCTATGATTTTTTGTTCGGCAAGTCTTCTTTCTGTTGTATCTTGCCCAATAATGGCTATTTCTGTAATTTTACCATTACTTGATCGAATAGGATGTAAAAATATTTCTCTAAAATAAGTTTTACCATTTAAGCTCGTATTTTTTATCTCAAAAAATTCAACCTTATTATCTTTCTTTTTATTAAAAAACTCAGTGTATTTATCTTTCCAAAAGTTTAATCTTAAATCATCTTTTTTGTTTCTGCTTACATTACCTATATAATCGCCTACTTTTAAATTATAATTAAAAATGTTTTTTATGTATTTTGAATAATTAGCATTGAACGAGGTGATATTTAGATTTCTATCGATTGTCCAAATTAAATGAGAAGTATTATTAAAAATTGCTTCATATTTAGTTGTTTGAGTTACTAATTCGCTTTGAATTTTTTGACGGTATTCTATTTCTTTTTTTAATTTTTTATTTGATTCTTCTGCTATTTCGGCACGTAAAATTTCTTTAGATAATTTTTTTTCTGCAGAAATATTTGAGATAATTGTTTGAACAACACGTTTACCATTATATACAAAAGGAACTGTTTTTAATTCAATGTCAATTATATTTCCTTTAGCGGTTTTTATAGTGTATTGTAAATCTTTTAATTCTTCGCCTTTAATTGCACGCTGCATTCTATCTATAGAACGTTGACGTTGTTCGGGAATAATAAAATCAATTAAATATTTACCAACTAATTTTTTTGGATCATTAATTTCTAAAATATCAGCGGCTGTTTTATTACTGTAAATACAAAAACCTTCATGAATAAAAATTCCTATGGGAGATGTATCTAACAAATTTTTATAATTATTCCACTTTTGTTCTAATTCTAATTGATAATTTTTTTCAAGAGTAATATCTCTAATTACACCAATAATACTATTGATTTTTTTATTGATATATTTAGGTTTAGCAGTTACTTCTAATAAAAGATTTTTTCCATTTTTATGTCTAAATCTAAATATCTCTGTTGTGTTTTTAGTGTTATTTGAAACTTTTAAATACTGTGTTAATGATGCAACGTGTTTTTCTTTATCATCTTCATGTATTTGATCTAAAAAAATATTTGGATTTTTATAAATTTCCTGAGGTTTACGTCCTAGTATATCATATACAGATTCGCTGATATAGTTAATATGAGGTTCGGGAAAAAATGTAAATTCATAAATAATATCTTTAACACTAGTACTGATACTATTTAAAATTTCTTTTGTTTTTTCTAATTCTTTATATCTTTCAATTCTTTCACTAATTTCTAGGAAAGTTGATTGAATAACTTTTTTATCTTGAAAATAAACACAGTTAGATTTAGCTTCAACAAATATTTTTTCTTGTTTTAAATTATGACATTCTAATTCAATAGCAGGAAAGACTTTTCCTTTTAAAATAAGATTGTTGTTATTAATAAGCTTTTTATGCGCTTTTTTATTAATAAAATCTAATACAGATAAATTATTTAATTCTTTTAATTGTAAAGCTGTAATTTTAAATAAATCAATTGCTTTTTTATTTACATAATAAATACGTTTATTATCAAATAATATAACTGCTACGGGAAGCAATTCAAGTGTTTGAATATCTATATTACTTTTTGGCAAATTGGCTTATATAAAATCTATAACTATTTTGATGGTTTGGTTTTATCCTTATCCTGAAGAATTGTTTTATCAGGTTTTTTGTTGTAAATAGAAGAATAGTCTCTTAAACTTTCTTCATAAGTTGGTTCTATTTTTACACCTTGAAATTTAACTTCAATATCATTTTCGTAATAAATAGTTAAATAATTAAAGCCTGCTTCATCATAAAATTTCCAGTCGTTTTGTTTTACACCACCAGTATAAGTTCCTTGTACCATTTTACGACCATTTTCATAATACCAGGTATGTACACCATCTTCTTCTCCATTTAAAAAATTACCTTCAAAACGTAGTTTTTCTTTTGGCATATAAAATCGTTTCCAAAGACTATCTGGTTTATCATTTACGTATTTTCCAATTTCTTTATATTCCGGTGTTTCATAAAACCATAAACCTTCTTGCATATCTTCAATATATTCGCCTTTAGTGATGATTTTACCTTCTTCGGTATATTCTGTCATTATTCCATCACGTAAGTTGTTTACGTAAGTTTCTTCGCGCATTAAAGCACCATTTTCATAATACCATTTCCATTCGCCTTGAGCACGACCTTTTTTATCATATTTACCTTTTTGTTCAATTTGTTTATTAGGATAATAAAATACCCAATCTCCAACACGTTTATCGTTTGAATATAAACCTTTTGCTCTAAACTCTCCCGAATTATGATATTCTGTCCAAATACCAATTTTGTTGCGTAAACTATCAACAGCACCATAAGATAATTTAATACCTTCTTCGTAAATAATAGCCGAATCTGGAACCGCTCTGTTACGACAAATTTGTTTCATGATCATTACGTCACTTGTATCATCTCTGGCAACAGGTAAGGAATCGCATATATATTTTTGACGGTAATGGTAATGAGTACCAACAGGCATACCATTAATATAACCGCCTTCATATTTCATGGTACCATCATTATAAAAATCTTTATAAACATCTAATTTGGCTAATTCTGGAGCATTTTTAACAACTTTACCATTATTAAATTTTTCGGTATTCGTTAAGTTTCCTTTTTTATCATAGGTTTTAACGTAACCATCTACAACATCATCTTTATATTTTTTTTCTTCCTTTAATTTTCCATCTTCAAAAAACTCTTTCCAAACACCTTGTTTTTTGCCTAACTCATCTTTTCTATTTAAACGCTCAACAGAAGCTAAAATACCACCTTGATATTTCATAATTGAAATAATCGTAGAGTCTTCAGAATATTCATAAGCTACACCATCAGGTTTTCCTTTAAGGTAAGGTGTCATTAATTTTGTTTTACCTGATGGATAATAATTAAACGAATATCCTTGTTTAATATCATTTACAAAAGCTTCCTTACTTGATACTTTTTGATTAGTATCGTAATTAAACGTATAACCACTTTTTTTACCTTCGAGGTAATTAACTGATTTTGTAATTTTTCCTTTTTCGTTATAAAATTTCCAAATACTATCTAATTGAAAATTTTTACGATTACCTTCTATTTTTACATTTCCATTTTTATAATAATTTTTCCAATAACCATCTGCTTTACCATCACGCATGGTTCCTTCTGATGACTTTGCTCCATTATCATAATAAAACACGTTATAGCCATTAGGATTAGTTACCTGGCTTAATAAAGATTGTTTAGTAACAAAAAGTATAAGAAAAAATAGAAAATATTTATTTGTTAAATTCACTGATAGTTGCGTATTAATCTTCTAATTTAAAATTTATAATTCAAAAATTAAAATTTAGTTTATAGTCCAAATTTTGCTGATAACTCCAACATTTTATTAATTGGTTTTTTCGATTTTTCAATTAATTCATCACTCATAAGTAATTCAGGTTGTTCATATTTTAGAGCGATATAAATTTTTTCTAAAGTATTTAATTTCATGTGTGGACAATCGTTACAAGCACAACTATTGTTTGGCGGAGCAGGAATAAATGTTTTAGTTGGACTAGCTTTTTGCATTTGATGAATAATACCAGTTTCAGTTAGTACAATAAACTCTTGAGCATCTGATTTTTTACTATAATTTAAAATAGCAGTTGTACTTCCAATAAAATCAGCATATTCTAAAATAGTAGCCTCACATTCGGGATGTGCTAATATTAAAGCTTTTGGATGTTGAGCTTTTAATTTAATTAATTTTTCTAAACTAAATATTTCATGAACCATACAGCTCCCGTTCCATAACACCATATTACGACCAGTCACTTTATTAATATAAGCTCCTAAATTTTTATCAGGTGCAAATATGATTTTTTGATCTTTAGGAAAAGACTCTACAATTTGAACGGCGTTTGTAGACGTTACAATGACATCTGAGAGGGCTTTAATATCGGCTGTACAGTTTATGTAGGTTAAAACTATATGATCTGGATGAGCGGCTTTAAATGCGGCAAATTCGTTTGGCGGACAAGAATCAGCTAATGAACAACCAGCTTTTAAATCCGGAATCAATACTTTTGTTTTTGGATTCAAAATTTTTGCTGTCTCGGCCATAAAATGTACACCTGCAAATAAAATGATGTCGGCTTGCGTTTTTTCTGCTTGTTGAGCAAGCCCTAAACTGTCTCCAATATAGTCTGCAATATCCTGAATATCAGCATCTTGATAGTAATGAGCAAGGATGATTGCATTCTTAGTTTTCTTAAGATGCGAAATCTCTTTGAACAAATCAAGAGATGAATCAATTTTTTTTTCGAGGAAACCTTTTTCTAAATTCATATAATATTATAATAAAAGAATTTTAAAATTAAATTATGGTTATAGTATATAGGGTGTTAATACTGTGTAAAAATAAGCTTTTGTTTACTTGTTTTTACGGTTATTTACAGTCTATTAACAAATATTAAACGATGTTGTTATTTATAAAAGCTTGGTTTTTAATAATATGGTTAATATTGAACAAAGCTGTTAATAGTAAAAATGGTTAATAACAAATTATTTAATTGGCTTATTTTTATGTGTGTAAAACTGTACAAAACACTAAATAATTTTTGAAAGTAAATTTTGTAAGTTGAAAAATTACGCTAAGTAAATTAGCTATTAACAAATCACTAATTAATTACTGAAACTTATTAACGATAAATTTAATTATACACAGTAATTTTGTTAATTAGCAGCCTATATAAATCACTCATTTTCAGCACATGTAGTTATGAGTGTTAATTAACGTTGATTACAAACTATTAACAAAACTTTGATATGACAAAAATTGCTATAGGTAGCGACCACGCTGGATTTGAATTAAAAGAAGTATTAATATCGTATTTAAAAACAAAAAATGTAGATGTTGTTGATAAAGGATGTTATAGTTTAGAAAGAGCAGATTATCCAGATGTTGCACATGCAGTAGCAATTGCAGTAACTAACAATGAAGTAACATTTGGTGTTTTAATGTGTGGTAGTGGCAATGGTATTAATATGAGTGCTAATAAACATAAAGGCATTAGATCGGCATTATGCTGGAATTCTGAAATTTCGGCGCTAGCGCGCCAGCACAATGATGCTAATATATTAACCTTACCAGCAAGATATATAACTGTAGAAGAAGCGAAAAAATGTGTGGATGCTTTTTTAACAGAGCAATTTGAAGGTGGTAGACATGCAGATAGAATTAAAAAGATAGATTGTTAATCTAATGACAAAAATATAAAGCTCCGTAAAATAAGAAATTACGGAGCTTTTTTGTTTCTTAACATTTTGATAACATAAAAGAAATGTAAATCTAATATTAAGGTAATTATTTTGTATTCGTTAATATTAAATATACATGAAAAATACTTTTATTTTACTTTTAGGTTCTTTTTTGTTTACAAATTCTTTAATAGCTCAGGAGAATACAGAAATAACAAAAGACTCAATAACTGTAAATACAATCCCATCAGAAACTACTGATACACCTTTAGATACATTAACTAGAGCCGTGTCAGCATTAATAGATGATAATATAAAATCAAAAAGATTAAAAATTACGGGTTACGTTCAGCCGCAATATCAATATATAGATTCTGCAGGTGCTCAATCTTTTGCCGGTGGAGATTTTAAAAACGGAACAAGTGGTTATTACAGTCGTTTTACAATGCGTAGAGGTCGTTTTAAATTTACCTATACATATAATAACATTGTTTTAATGGTAAACATAGATGCGCGTGAAACGGGTTTAGCGATGCGCGAAACATATGCGAAGATTACAGATCCTAAATGGAATATGTTTTCATTAACAGCAGGTTTATTACAAGCACAATTTGGTTTTGAATTAAATCAATCATCCAGTGAACGTGAAACACCAGAGAGAGCAAGGTTTAATCAAATTTTATTTCCTGTAGAACGTGATTTAGGGGCATTTGGGTCTATTGTTGTTCCAAAATCTTCAAAATTATATGGATTAAAAGTAGATGTAGGCATGATGAATGGTGTAGCGGGTGTGGCCCCAGAATTTGATAGTAATAAAGATTTTACTGGTCGTATACAATATAGTAAAGCTACACGAAGAGAGAATGTTAAATTTGATTTTGGAGTATCCAGTTATTATGGAGGATATAAAATTGGCAATCAAAAAGACTATAATGTAAACACACTATCAAGCGGAAATACTGGATTTGAATTAAATACAAAAGATACAGCAAATTATAACCGAATAGCGAAGAGAGTTTACATTGGCGCAGATGTTCAGTGTTCAATAGATTGGAAAATAGGTATTACTACATTAAGAGCTGAGTATATTCAAGGTGATCAACCAGGAACAAACGCTAGTAGTCAAAGAGCAAATAATAGCCCAAGCGCATTACCAACTACGGCTATTTATCATCGTCAATTTAATGGAGCTTATTTTTACTGGGTTCAAGATATTGGCCAATCAAAATTTCAAGTAGTATTAAAATATGATTGGTATGACCCAAATGTAAAAATTACTGGTAAACAAATCGGTATTGCTGGAACAGGAACGAATGCAGGAGATATTAGATTTGATACTTATGGTTTTGGTTTAAATTACCATGTAAATCAATATGCAAAAATTATGGCTTACTATGATTTTGTTAAAAATGAAAACACGGAATTAACAGGATATAAAAAGGATTTAAAGGACAATGTGTTTACACTAAGATTCCAAATAAAATTTTAATATAAAACATACAAACAATAAAACAATTCATTATATGAAAACTAAAACAATATTAGCGGCACTTGTATTATACACCGGAGTAGTTTTTTCTCAAAAATTAAAAGGTAGCGATACCGTTTTACCTTTAGCACAAAAGGAAGCAGAAAGTTACATGAAAGCCAACAAGGGAGCAAAAGTTAATGTAACAGGAGGTGGAAGCGGTGTTGGAATTTCGGCGTTAGTTGATGGAACAACAGAAATTGCAATGTCATCACGAAAAATGAAACTGACAGAAAAAATGAAATTATCTGATGGTGGAAAAGCAACAAAAGAAACAGTTATTGCTTACGATGCATTAGCTATTGCTGTTCATCCTTCAAATAAAGTTTCTCAATTAACTCGTGAACAATTAGAAGGAATATTTACAGGAAAAATAAAAAACTGGAAAGAAGTGGGTGGGGATGATTTAGCAATAGTAGTTTACTCTCGTGAATCAAGCTCTGGAACGTATGATTTTTTTAAGGAACATGTAATGAAAAATAAAAATTATGCAACATCTGTATTAAGTATGCCAGCTACTGGTTCTATTATTCAATCAATCAGTCAAACTAAAGGAGCAATAGGATATGTTGGTTTAGCATACGTTGAAAAAAATGTAAAAGCATTAGGTGTTTCATTTGATAAAGGAAAAACATTTGTAGTTCCATCAATGGCAACAGCAAAAAACAGAACTTATCCAATTGTTAGACCTTTATATTATTATTATTTAACCACTAGCGAAAAAGCAGTAAAACCATTTGTTGATTTTTGTTTATCTGCAGAAGGACAAAAAATAGTGGAAAATATAGGTTATGTTCCATTATCAAAATAATAAATAACTAGTTTTTAAAGAAAGACCGCTTAATTTAAGCGTGTCTTTTTTGCATTTAAAAAAATAAAAACAATAGAACTTGAAACAATTTTTTAAAAGATTTACTGAGAAACTAACAGAAGGCTTGTTGTTGCTAAGCAGCACAGTAACTAGTTTAACGGTTGTGTTAATTGTGTTTTTTTTATTTAAAGAAGGGATTAGTTTATTTAACGAAAAACCCATAGAAACAGGTTATGCTGTTGTAATAAATAAAAACAATAATGTGCGCCAGCTTTCATCTTTAGAAATAAAGAACATCTATGATCAAAAAATTACGGATTGGAGCGCATTTGGTGCAAAAAAGGATAGTATCATATTGTTTCGTTTAGAAGAAATATCTAATTATTACACAGACGAACAGATAGGTGAAAATTTTGAGGGTCTTCCTAATTGTTTGAGCAGATTGGTAGATAGTATACCTGGTATAATTGCTTTTTTTCCTGACAAATATATTGAAGAGAGTTTTAAAGGAAAACAATTGCAATTAGATAAAGTATCATTTAAAGAGTTTTTTGGAGGAGAAGAATGGTATCCAACAGCACAACCCACAGCACAGCTAGGAGTAAAACCATTAATAATGGGAACACTATGGGTAAGTTTGGGAGCGATATTATTTGCATTACCTATTGGACTAGCAGCATCTGTTTATATGAGTGAAATTGCTGATGACAGAGTGCGTAGAATCATGAAACCACTTATTGAATTATTAGCAGGTATTCCATCTGTTGTGTATGGTTTTTTTGGTTTAGTAGTAATTGTTCCTCTTATTCAAAAAACATTTGGTGTTCCGGTTGGGGAAACAGGATTAGCGGGTAGTATCATTTTAGGTATTATGGCTTTACCAACTATAATTACCATATCTGAGGACGCGATGCGAAATACACCGCGCGCTATGAAAGAGGCAAGTTTAGCTTTAGGCGCAAGTAAGTGGCAAACTATCTATAAAATTGTGATTCCTTATTCAATTTCAGGAATTTCTGCTGCAGCTATTTTAGGTATTGGAAGAGCTATAGGAGAAACGATGGCGGTATTAATGGTTACAGGTAATGCAGCCGTAATGCCTCATAGTATTTTAGAACCAATGCGCACGATACCAGCAACTATTGCTGCAGAACTTGGTGAAGCACCTGATGGAGGATTGCATTATAAGGCTTTATTTGCATTGGGTTGTATTTTATTTATAATCACATTAGTTATTAATCTTTCGGTTGAATACGTTTCAACACGTAATAAACATAAAAAACATTAATATGATTAACGAAGAAAAATTAATGAAAAGTAAAAAACGCAATCAGGCCATTGCTTTTGGTTTGTTTGGTTTTATTGGCTATTCCATCGTTGCTATTTTGGTAGCCATTTTAGCGTTTATCATTGTAAAAGGATTTTCTGCTATTAGTTGGAACTTTATTACTCAAATGCCAGAAGAAGGAATGACCAAGGGAGGCATTTATCCTGCAATTATTGGAACATTATATTTAGTGTTGGGCAGTATGTTATTTGCTTTTCCAATAGGTGTTTTAGCGGCTATTTACATGAACGAATATGTAAAAGATGGTTTTGTAAAAAAGTTTATTCGTTTAATGACTAATAATTTATCTGGTATTCCTTCTATTGTTTTTGGTTTATTTGGGATGGCATTATTCGTTAATAAATTAGGTTTTGGAGATTCAATTTTAGCAGGTTCATTAACATTGGGATTACTAGCCCTTCCTGTTGTTATTCGTAATACCGAAGAAGCATTAAAGGCAGTAGACGACACGTTTCGTTTAGCAAGTTATGGATTAGGTGCTAGTAAAATACAAACCATAAAAAATGTGGTATTGCCAATCGCTTTTCCAAATATTATTACAGGTATGATTTTATCTATTGGACGTGTATCAGGCGAAACAGCTCCAATATTATTTACGGTAGCGGCTTATTTTTTACCGAAATTACCAAGTAGTATTTTTGACCAAGCAATGGCTCTGCCATATCACTTATATGTTATTTCAACAAGTGGAACAAACATCGAAGAATCTCGTCCTATAGCTTATGGAACAGCGTTGGTATTAATTTCAATAGTATTAATATGTAATTTACTAGCAAACGCATTACGTAAATATTTTGGTAATAAAGTTAAAATGAACTAATATGAAATAGCCATGTGCCAACAACATAAATAAAAATGAAGATACATGGCGTATAACATATGACAATTAAAAAGAAAAAAATAGTCACATATGAATAAAATAGAATCTAAAAATCTTGACTTTTTTTACGGCACTCAACATGCACTAAAAAATATCAATTTAGCTATTGAAGAAAATACAGTAACGGCTTTAATTGGTCCGTCTGGTTGTGGTAAATCAACATTTTTACGTTTGTTTAATCGCATGAATGATTTAATACCTAATATTAAATTAACGGGAGAAATATTGATTGATGGCAAAAATATTTATGATAAAGGAGTAAATGTAGATGCTTTAAGAAAACAAACAGGTATGGTGTTTCAAAAACCAAACCCGTTTCCAAAATCTATTTTCGAAAATGTGGCTTATGGATTAAAAGTAAATGGAATTAATGACAGTAAAGTAATTGAAGAGCGCGTTGAAACATCTATTAAACAAGTTGCTTTATGGGATGAAGTAAAAGATAAATTAAAAAAATCAGCGTTTGAATTATCTGGAGGTCAACAACAACGTTTATGTATTGCTCGTGCGCTTGCTATTCAACCATCAGTTATATTAATGGATGAACCAACTTCGGCATTAGATCCAATATCGACTTCTAAAGTGGAAGAGTTAATTTATGAATTAAAATCAAAGTACACGATTGTTATTGTTACTCATAATATGCAGCAAGCTGCTCGTGTAAGTGATAGTACAGCTTTCTTTTATTTAGGAGAATTGATAGAATATAATGCAACTAAGGAATTATTTACAAATCCAAAAGTTGAAAGAACTCAAAATTATATTACTGGACGTTTTGGCTAGTATTGAAAAAAGTAAATTGATAATTTAATAATTCGAAATTTAATACCATAATAATACATGACTCACTTAGAACACGAAATGCAGCAATTAAAAGCTGAAATTTTAGATATGTCTCATCTTGTTTCGCAACAAATGAAAGATTCTCTTCTTTCTTTGGCGAAAATGGATAAACAATTAGCTATTGAAACATTAGCTACAGAAAAACAAGTGAATGCGATGGAACTTAAAATCGATAGAACTTGCGAAGGCATTTTTGCTTTGTATAATCCGGTGGCCCAAGATTTGCGATTAGTTTTAGCTCAGTTACGAATTAATTATAATCTCGAAAAAATAGGTGATATCGCCGCAAGTGTAGCAAAATTTGTTAAAAAGAGTTTTTTGTTTGATTACTCTTCTTTAATTGAAAATACACATGCTTTACAAATGTTTGAAGAGGCGAATGATTTATTAGTTGATGTTATGACATCTTTTGAAAAAGAAGATGCTGAATTGGCTAAAAATATTTTAAAAAGAGATAAGGCCTTAAATCAACAAAATGAACAAGCCAGAGCCTACATTATTGAGCAAATAAAAAAGGACCCTGAAAATGTGGAAGAATATTTAAAGGTACTATCTTTGGTAAGAAAACTGGAAAGAGCAGGCGACCAAAGTAAGGCGATAGCAAAAGAAATCATATTTTTTGTAGAGGCTAAAATCGTAAAGCACTCTGGACAAAAAGCGGTTGGTAATAGTTAATTTTTTCTATTTATTGCCTTAGTTTTTATTAAACTGGCAATATTTTGTGTACAGTAATTCTTTTGTAGCCATTTGTTAACAAAAACTTAACATTGGTAAAAAAACTACGAGCTACATTTACCCAAAATTAAAATAATGACAACGACTTTAATTATCTTTTTAGTAATATGCTTATTATTAGCATGTGCATTTGAATTTGTAAATGGATTTCATGATACAGCAAACGCCGTAGCAACCGTAATTTACACAAACTCTATGAAACCAACAGTAGCTGTTGTGTATAGCGGAATTTTAAATTTTATTGGAGTATTAACAGGAGGTATTGGGGTAGCAATGGGAATTGTTAACTTATTACCAATGGAAGTTTTGGTTGATAGCAATGTAATGCATGGTATTGCAATGATTTTAGCCTTATTATTATCTGCTATTATTTGGAATTTAGGAACATGGTATTTTGGATTACCAGCATCAAGTTCACATACGTTAATCGGTTCAATATTAGGTATTGGATTAGCGTTTTATTTTTTACCAGGTAGCGTTGGTGGAAGTGCCGTTAACTGGGACAAAGCAAAAGATACAGGTTGGGCATTATTAATATCTCCATTTGCTGGTTTTGCAGCGGCTATTGTTATCATGTTTATTTTTAAACGTTTTGTAAAAAATGATTTGTTTTATAAAGAACCAATTCCAGGCAAAAAACCACCAATTTGGATTAGAATGTTGCTTTGGTTTACTTGTGGATTAGTGAGTTTTTTTCACGGACAAAATGATGGACAAAAAGGAGTTGGTTTAGTGATGATGATTTTAATTGCTATTATGCCAGCTTATTTCTCTTTAGATAAAGAAATAAATTTACAAAGTGTCAATGCAAATATGGCATCTATTGAACACATTGTTTCTTCTACCGATACCACTCATTTTGGTAAAGAAGAATTTAAAAACTATAATAGTATTAAAAAACATGTACAGCATTTTACAGAAGCAACAGCGGGTAAAGCTTATGCAGATGGTGTTGGCGCAACTGAGAGATTTGATTTACGTAAAGATGTTGTAAAAGTAACAAAGGGTGCAGAAAAACTATTGAAAAGCGAAAACGTAGCTATTTCAAAAGCAGATGCAAGCACTTTAAAAAAAGAAATTGATAGCGCTAAAAAATTAGTTGAGTTTGCTCCTTCATGGGTAATCATTATGATTTCTATTTGTTTAGGATTAGGAACAATGATCGGTTGGAAACGTATTGTAAAAACTATAGGAGAAAAAATTGGAAAGCAACACATGAGTTATGCTCAAGGAGCGTCAGCCGAAATAGTTGCTGCTATTGGTATTGGTGTAGCAACGGCTTATAAAGCACCTGTGAGTACAACACACATGTTGAGTTCAGGTATTATGGGAAGTATGGTTGCTAAAAAAGGGTTAAAAAATTTACAACGTAGTACAATTACCAATATTTTATTGGCATGGGTACTAACACTTCCAGTTACAATTATTTTATCTGGAGGGTTATTTTTATTATTTAGAGCGATATTATAATAAAATATAAACAGTGTAAAACAAAAAAGGAGAACTATATAGTTCTCCTTTTTTGTTTTTAAAACTCGCTGATATAAGAAAGTAATTCTTTGTTTTCGCTAATCCAAATTACCAAGCTATTATTCCGAGGAGGAAGTTCTAGTTTTTGACAGATACGCGAGCGATAGTTTTCAATAGTTTTTTCAGATAAAAACAACAATTCAGAAATCTCTTTGGATGTTTTGTTTTGGCTCACCAATTTTAGTGTTTTTAATTCGGCTTGACTTAAATTTTTTAAACCTTCTACTAATTGTTGTTTCTTTTTATCTTCAATACTTAATTCTGTGTGATGAGGTAGCATGGCGGTTCCAATGTATTTATCGCCAGCCAAAACCGTGTTAATACAATCAACAAGCTCATCGCCAGCGGTATCTTTTAAAATATACCCCAAGGCACCAGAAAGCATGGCGTTTTTAATCATTTCTTTTTCTCGATACATGGTGAGGATAATAATTTTAGTACTCGAGTTTTCTTTTAAAACACGTTTACAAACATCTAATCCATTAGCCTCTGGCATATTAATATCCAAAATTGCCACTTCGGGTTTTTGTTTCAAAATACCATATATGGCTTCTGTGCCGTTATGACACTCTGTAATGCTTACATTAGGAAAAGCGGTTTGTAATAAATCAATCAATCCTTTTCTAAAAATAGGATGATCATCTGCTATTAACAACGTTTTAATATGTAAAGAATTAGCCATTGAAATGAAGTGTCAATTTAAAACTTTTATTTGATTTATTATCAAAACTCACTTCTCCGTTAATAATTTTAGCTCTTTCTTGAATAGAGAGCAATCCTAAGCCCTCTTTTTGTTTAGAACTAATACCTAATCCATTATCCTGATAAACAAGTGTAAAACAGCCCTTTTCTTCTTCAATAGAAATTTTTAAAGCGCTTGCTTTAGCGTGTTTAATGGTATTATTGGTGCACTCCTGTAGGATGCGATATAGATGTGTTTTTGTTCCTATAGGCAAAGCATCTACTTTATCTGAAACATCAAAACTGCATTCTAAATTGGATGAGGTTTGAACATTTTCCATCAAACGGGCAATAGAACGAACAAGCCCAATTTTTTCTAAATAAGATGGATATAAATTTCTTGAAATTTCACGAGTTTGTTCAATTACTCTTGAAAGCTCGGTTTCTAATAATTTATCTTCTTGATTACTTTTTGAATGACTTAGTTTAGATTTAATCATAGATAAGGATTGACCAATATCATCATGTAAATCCATGGATATTCTTAACCGATCGGCTTCAATATTTTCAATTAGTTGTCTGCTAAACAAGGCTTGTTTTTCTCGGAGCTTTGATGAATAAAAGTATGATACGAGAGCAATAACGATGATGATAACAATTAAACCAATTCCTATAGATAGCCATTTTAAAAAACGTTCGTCTTGGTGTTCTTTTTCTAAAAGTAAATATTTTGATTTTTCTTTTTCAAGTTCTATTTCTTTTTTCTGAACATTATATTTTAATTGAAGTTCCTGAATTATTTTACCATTTACGGTTTGTTCAATACTATCTTTAATTTTACGATAAGATAAAAAGTAATCTAATGCTTTTTTGTATTGTTTTTCTGACTCTTCAATTCTATATAGTAATAAATTATATGAAGCCTCATCTTCTAAGCTTTTTGTTTCTGTAAAAATAGCTTTAGCTAGTTCAAGGGTTTCTCGGGCTTCTTGATGTTTATTGAGACCAATAAGAACATCTGTTTTTTCTAAATAAGCTTTGGTTAATTCCGTTTTTAGCGTACGATGTTTTAAAACAGCAATAGCGGAGTCGGTGTAAGCTAACGCAAAATCCTTTTTTCCAGAATTATTAAAAGCTGATGCCAAATTAATGAATGCAGCAGATAGTTCTCGTGGATGATTATTTGTTCGCGCATAATTAATCACTTCAGCAAATATTTTTAGTGCATCATCAATTTTATTTTTTGCCACATATATTAAACACATATTAATTTGAATATGACTAGCTAAATTTTTATCATTTTCTTTTTTGGCCGACTCAAGCCCTTTTTCAAAATCAATTAATGCATCATCAATTTGACCAGTATACAATTTTATTAAACCTAGATTGTTTCTGAAAACAGAAGGATAATGAGATATAGAATGTGACTCAGAAAAAGTTAAACCCGCTAAATATAATTTAGCGGCTTCTTGATGTTGATTTTTTTCTTCTTTTAAAATCCCCAAAAAATTTAGTATCTCGGCAGTGTTTTCGTTGTCATTTTCTTTTTTTGTTTGTTCTAATAAAACATTTAAATCGTTTTCGGCATCTAAATTAAAACCGCTCTCGTGTTTTACATAAACTAAACGAATACGAGATAGCGTTTCAATATGTTTATTTCTTGAAGCTTCTGCCTCTTGTATAGCCTCAAAAAAATATTGTTTTGCTCTAGACGTATTTCTGGTATAGTAGAAGTAGTTACCATAATACAAATACACTTCGGCAACAGCTCCTTTGTTTTTAGATGTTTGAGATGCCTTTTTTATAGTCTCCTTTCCTATCTTAAATAAGTTAGTAGAATCGTAAAAAGAAGCTTCTTTTACGTTTTTCAATAATTCTTTTATATCATTTGTGTACTGGGCCTCTGCGTGGTAACTAACAAAGAGAAGGAGAATAATATAATATGTTTTTTTAAGCGTTTTCATGTATATATCAAATATATTAAAAATCATTTTGTTTAATGCAGTGCCACCCCTCTATACAACAATAAGTGCTTTATTAAAAGACATACTCGCTTGTTCTGAATAAGAACACCAAGCAAATCGTAGAACAGAGTTCTTGATTACTAAGTTTTAATGTGTCGCCCTGAACTTTTTTGGGACTGTGAGATGCTGAAACAAGTTCAGCATGACTGTAACATAAAAAACCGCCTTTATTGAGGGCGGTTTTTTGTTGGTATGAAAACATCTTAAATTATCTCCTCTTCTTATACCTTTTAGGATTTCTAATCTCCTCTTCTTTTTTTGCTGGTTCACCCGATACAAATTCAAAGTCTAATTGTTTTTTTACCAAGTCGGCACGTTTTACTTTTATCACTACTTTATCTCCTAAAGTATAAATACGTCCTGTGCGGCGCCCCACAATGCGGTAATTATCTTCGTCAAATACATATTGATCGTCTTTCATATCCCGCATGCTCACACGGCCCTCGCATTTGTTTTCAATAATCTCTACAAATATGCCCCATTCGGTTACACCGCTAATCACTCCTTCAAACTCTTGTCCAATTTTGTTTTCTAAAAACTCTACTTGTTTGTATTTAATAGAAGCACGTTCAGCATCTGACGCTAATTTCTCCATTTCAGAAGAATGTTTGCATAACAACTCTAACTCGTCGGCTTTTAAATAATGCGTATGGTTGAGTTTAGCTTCTAACAAACGGTGCACCATCACATCTGGATAACGACGGATAGGAGATGTAAAGTGTGTGTAATATTCAAAACCTAAACCATAATGTCCTGCATTTTTAGTAGTATAAATAGCCTTAGGCATGGAGCGAACTGCTAGTAGTTCAATCATGCTTTGTTCTTTTTTATTCTTCACGTCTTGCAATAATTTATTGATAGACTGTGCGGTTTTTGTTTTATTACCAACTGCTACCGAATAACCAAAGCGCTCCACAAAATTATTTAACTCTATTAATTTTTCATCTTTTGGCACATCGTGTATACGATATACCACCGCATCTGTATTTTTATCGTTTTTCTCTTTTCTTGCTTGTCCTTTTTGGTTATCCTCTTTTGGCTTCTTGCCTAAAAACTCAGCCACCTTACGGTTAGCTAATAACATAAAATCTTCAATGAGTTTGTGCGCGTCTTTTTGTGTTTTAAAATACACGCCTGTTGGCGCACCGTGTTCATCTAATTGAAACTTCACTTCGGCTTTATCAAAAAAGATAGAGCCTTTAGAAGTTCTTTCGGCACGTAAAATTTTTGCTAATCTGTCTAATGTAAAAATTTCTTCTTTGTATGGTCCAACACCAGTTTCTATAATGGTTTGCACTTCTTCGTAAGCAAAGCGATGGTCGCTATAAATAACCGTTTTACCAAACCATTGATTTTGGATTTGTGCGTTATCATCTAATTCGAACACCGCACTAAAGCAATATTTTTCTTCGTGTGGACGCAATGAACAAGCAAAGTTACTTAACACCTCTGGTAACATTGGCACACAACGATCAACTAAATACACCGATGTAGCGCGGCTTACAGCCTCATCATCTAAAATGGTATGAGGTTTTAAATAATGCGTTACATCAGCAATATGCACGCCTACTTCCCAGTTTCCGTTTTCTAATTTTTGTAAAGAGAGGGCATCGTCAAAATCTTTCGCATCAACTGGGTCAATAGTAAAGGTTGTAATTTTTCTAAAGTCTCGTCGCTTAGCAATTTCTTCGGGTGTAATATCGGTTGCTAATTTTTTTGCTGCAGTTTCAACCTCTGGCGCAAACACCATTGGTAAACCAAACTCCGCCATAATCGCATGAATTTCGGTTTCGTGTTCGCCCGCATTACCGAGCACTTCAACTACTTTAGCATTTGGGTTTTTATCACCACGTTTCCATTCGGTTAATTCAACTACTACTTTTTGCCCGTTTTGCGCTTTATTAATAGCGTTTAATGGAATAAAAAAATCTACATGTATTTTACTATAATCACAAACCACAAAGGCAAACTTTGGATTGATTTGAATAGTACCAACAAATTTTGTTTTGTTGCGTTTAATGACTTCAATCACTTCGCCTTCTGCTTTACCTCGTCCATAAGAGTTGAAGATATTTATCTTTACTAAATCGCCCTGCAAGGCATCTTTAGTTTTGTATTGAGGAATAAATACATCAGGTTGTTCTGGCGAAATAATGACAAAGGCGGTTCCTGAGCTAGTAAAATCAATAGTTCCAGTTTGGAATGTTTTAGATTCTTTAGCCTGGTATTTTCCAATTTCTTTTTCAATCACAAAACCTTGGTGTTTTAATTCCTCTAATGTTTCTATTAAAGCAAAGCGATCGCCCTCGTTGTCAATTTCCATCGCAGAACCAAGCTGCTTATAATTAAATGCTTTGCCGTCGTTATGTTTTAAAAACGCTAATACTTCTTCAAACAAATAACGTTTTGGTTGTTTCTTTTTTCCTTTTGCCATAAATCATTTCAAGCACACAATAGTGCTTATTGTAAAGATAATTAATAAAACATGGATTAAATACGAAATTAGGTTAAAACTAAAACGGAGTTTTGAACATGGGTTGAAGCAGAAGGAGCATTAATAAGGCATTATGATTAGTTATAAAAGTAAACGTAAGTGTTTAAATTGCTTTTTTAACAGGAGGATTTCGTTTTATATGTAATTATGTAACAGGGCGATAAACATCATGTATTTAAAACAATCTTACACGTGTAAGATTGTTTTTTTTATATTTGCCCTTTATTTTTTTAATGTATGAAAAGAGTTTTACTATCTGTACTTTCAGTATTTTCAATCACTTGTGGATTTTCCCAAAATATAGGGATTAATGCAACAGGAGCAACACCCGATGCATCTGCTATTTTAGATGTAAGTAGCACAACAAAAGGGATGTTAATTCCCAGAATGACAACTGCCAACAGAACAGCGATTACTACACCAGCAACAGGATTAGTTGTATACGATACAAATTTAAATAGTTTTTATTATTACAATGGTACTGCCTGGATTTGGTTGTTGAGTTCAAACAACGGTTGGAGCACAATAGGTAATGCAGGAACAACAGCAGGCACTAATTTTATTGGCACTACAGATGCGGTTGATTTTGTGACAAAAACAAGTAATACGGAAGTGATGCGTGTTACAAGTGGTGGAAATGTAGGTATTGGAACGGCAACACCTAATGCACTTTTACAATTAGGAAACACTCTTTCAAACAGAAAATTGGTTTTATGGGAAGACGCTAACAACGATCATCAAATATATGGTTTTGGAATTAACAACTTTATGTTGAGATACCAAGTTGCCAGCACCAGCGCAGATCATGCGTTTTATGCGGCGACAAATTCAACAACATCCAATGAATTGATGAGAATAAAAGGTAATGGTAATGTAGGCATAGGAACTAGCACGCCTACATCATTATTAGATATTAACGATGCGGGATCAAATCCTAGAATGAGATTTAGGTTAAACAACAGCGGAACAGGATTTACACTTGGTTATAATAATAGTGTACCAGAAGCTTATGTTTGGAATGAATTAAATACAAGAATGGTTTTTGGAACAAATAATGCATACGCAATGGTTATTGAGGCTGGTGGTAATGTGGGTATTGGTACAGTTACTCCTTCAGCAAAACTAGATGTGGTAGGAAAAATTTACTCTACAGGAGCTAATGCCGAATGTTCGGCTCAAGATCGAACAAATGGAACGCAGTATACTATGTATGGAACAGGAGGAGTGATGAGGCTTTGGAGGGGAGATTTTGGTGATATAATTGGTATGACAAATGCTGGAGATGTTGGTATTAATACAACAACTCCCGCTAATAAGCTTCATGTAAATTCAGCTACCAATACATCATATGTTCAAACATCTAATGCTAATACAGGAGCTACAGCTGCTGACGGTGCCGTTTTTGGGTTGTTTAACAATAATGCTTATTTGTATAATAGAGAAAATGCGGATTTATATTTTGGTACTAATAACACCAGAAGAATGACAATTACCGCTGGTGGAAATGTGGGCATAGGAACTGCCGTAATTACACCTGCAGTGCCATTAGCTGTTGGTGGTGTTGGATCTAATGTTTATGCTACTGATATTTGGGCGGAAAACAATATACATGTTCAAGGAAACGAAGGGATGTTACCAGGTGGTAGGGGAAGATTAAGAGTAGGTACTGCATGGAATTATGTCGGTATTTTTAGTGAAGCAACTTCAACAGGTGCAAATAATGATTTGGTTTTAGGAGCATCATCAACTTGGGTGAGAATTGGACCAAATGGCGGCGGACAAAATTTATATATTTCAAACGGCCAGTTATCGTTAGGCGCAGATAATGCATGGAAACCAGGTACTAGTACTTGGATTATTTCTTCAGACGAGAGACTAAAAACGATTAACGGTTCTTATACTAAAGGGTTAGCTGACATTATCAAATTAAATACAATTACGTATAAATATAAAAATGTAGGAGAAAAGAATTTTGATGAAAAAGTGCTTGCAACAACTCAAGTAGGTTTTTCGGCACAAGAAGTTCAAAAAATATTTCCAGAAGCTGTTGGTGTAGGAGAAGATGGATATTTAAATTTAAATATGCATGCCATCTTGGTTGCCTATGTTAATGCTATTAAAGAACTTGATGCTAAAAATAAAGAGCAAGAAAAAATTAATAACGATTTAAAACAACGTCTTGAAAAACTAGAAGCGTTATTAGAAAAAACGAAATAATCCAATGAAACATTTAATAATTGTTTTTATTTTATTAGTAAATATTGTGTTTGCTCAAAACAGGTTGATTTTGAACGGAGCTTATATAAATATTACTAATGGTGCAAACTTGGTGGTTGATAATTCAGCGACTAATGCAATAACCACAAACAGTGGTCATATTATTTCGGAAGGAGAAAACAACAACATTAAATGGAACATCGGAACAACTTCAGGCACTTATACAGTTCCTTTGGGATACAACACAACAAACTATATTCCATTAATATTTACTAAATCAGCAGGATCAGGAACTGGTACGTTTGTTTTTTCAACCTACAAAACATCAAACTGGCAAAACAGTTTAAGTTTACCTACTGGCGTACCCGACGTTAATAATGCTTCAGGAGCTGATAATTCGGCAAACGTAATAGATCGTTTTTGGAAAATAAACGTTAGCGGGTACGCAACAAAACCCGACTTTAGTAGTTTGATATTTACTTATATTGATGCCGAACATACCGTTGCATCAAACACTATTACAGAAGCAAATTTAATTGCACAACGATATAATTCCTCTATACCAAATTGGGGAGATTATTTACCTTCATCAACAGTTAATACAACATTAAATCAAGTTACTGTTTCTGGTCTTGCTGCTGCCAATATGTTTGATTGGTGGACTCTGTCTGTAACCAATTCACCATTACCTATCGAATTAATATCTTTTACGGCTATTCTTAAAAACAACAAAACAGTTGATTTAAAATGGGCTACTGCAAGCGAGTTAAATAATGACTATTATATTATTGAAAAATCTTTTGATGGGTATAACTGGTCTTATCTTACAAAGGTAAAAGGTGCAGGAACAACCAATATAAAACAGGAATATATTGCTAATGATCCTGAGCCATATATTGGAATCACATATTACCGATTAAAACAAGTTGATTATAACAGTACATTTTCTTTTTCAAACATTGAAAGCGTAGAGTTAAATGTAAATGGTAATATTGTTGTAAAACCAAATCCATTTACATACACTTGCGAATTGCAGCTGGAAGGGTTTTTGAATTTAAAAAAACTAGAAGTGTTCAACTCCATAGGTCAAGTAGTAAAATCTATTTCAATTGAATCTTCAGAACAAAAAATAATTCATTTAGATTTTACTAACATAGCAACTGGTGTTTATTATTTGAGGGCTGATGGAGTTGCTCTTTCTCAAAAATTAATTAAACAGTAATTTAAATGATTGTTTTAATAGTTTAAATCTACAGTGTTTTTATTGCAATCACAAGCTTTGGAGTTTTAAACAGAGATACTAAATTAAAGCCAAATGCATTCGCATATAAACTTTGGCATTTTACATCATAATTTTGGTTATTGAACATAGAATATTGATATTTATAAAATATCAAAATGCCTTATATGGGCGATTTTATTTATAGATGAATAAAGGTATATATAGAGTCACAAATCTAAAACACACACTTGTAGTGTTATTGTTGATTTTTCCCCCTTTGTCTTTAAACTCACAGATTAATTATTTAGTTAAAGCAAAAACATATTTTGTTTTAGACTCCAATATTTATTACGGCGAAAAGTATTTACAACAGTGTTTAAAGAACCCGACTGAACCAAAAAAAATTATTGAAGCCTACGAATACCTTGTTGCAAATTATTTAAATGTTGAAAATGGAGAAAGGGCAAAAAACTTAGCGTTAGACTTACAAAAAACATCTATACAACTTAATAATAAAGAGATGGATTATGTTGCCATTAATTTATTTGGTGATGTTGAGAAGTATAACAAACACTATTCAAAAGCAATAGAGTTTTATTTACAATCTTATGAGTTGTTGGAGAAGAATAAGAGTTGGGATTATTTATGTAAATGTTCTATTGACTTGATAGAGCTTAACAGAGCTATTGCAAATTATAAAGACGCAGAAGTTTACATTAAAAAATCGTTCAATATTTATTACACTCACCGCTTAAAAGATTTAAATATATTGGCAAGGTTATATAATCGTACCGCTGCTGTTAAAAATGAAACAGGAGGAGAAGGATTAACCGATTCTTCCATTGTATATTCCAAAAAAGCACTAGAAATAAATCAAGTACTTAAAAATATTCATAGCGAAGCTGTTATTTGGAATGAACTTGGTTACAGTTACAGACATTTAAATAAAATAGATACATCAGAATCTTGTTTTATAAAAGCCGAACAAATTTGGCTTAAAATAGGTGCTTATAATTATGCCATTAACGCCATGAATAACCGAGCGGGTTTATACGGCCGTTATAATATTAAAAACAAACAACGATTAAATTTATATTTTAAGATAATAGATATTGTTAAGAAAAAAAACCTTGATTTCGATATTTTTACTGTTTATAAGGGCTTAAGCGAAGAATTTTTCAGACAAGGAAGTTTTGAAAACGGACAAACATATTTAAACCTGTATACAGAAGAGTACACAAAAAAACTAGAAAAAATTTATTCTGCCCAAATTGATGACATAAAAGAAAAGTATGAATCAAAAAAAATTAAAGAAGAAGTAAAACAGATGTCGGGAAAACTGAGTGAGTCTGAAAAGATATTACATCAAAAAAACAAAGAGAATAGGTTGATTTATCTGGTTTTATCAGTGTTTGTGGTTTTGATTGTAGTAATTATTTTCTTGTTGTACAGAGTCCATAAAAACAATCTCTTATTAAAAATAAAAAACGAAGAAAAAGACGCATTGGTGCAGGAAGTTCACCATCGTGTTAAAAATAATTTGCAGCTTATTAATGCTATTATGAAAATGCAAATAAATGCTATACCAGAGGAAACCAATAAAATTGCCTTAAACGAAACCTCTCGTCGTATAGTATCAATGGCATTAGTTCACGAAATGTTGTATACGAAAGATGCTTCTGAACTTATTTTAATTAAAGACTATTTATTGGAATTAGTTGAAAAATCAAAAGAATTGATTTTAGAAAAAACCAAACCCGTAGAGTTTGACTTGGAATTAGATTCAGACATTAAATTTAATATTACGAACAGTGTTGCTATGGGAATTATAACTTCTGAAATTATAAGTAATGCAATAAAATACGCATTTAAAAACACCAACACGCCTCATATAAGCCTTAAATTATCTAAAGATTCATCAGGCAAAACAATCACATATAAAGTAAAAGATAATGGTAGTGGATTTGTCGACTCTATAAACCACACGGGTTTAGGCACACGTTTAATTGATATTTTTGCAAGACAAATTGAAGCAGAATACGTTGTGAAAAATAATAATGGATTGATGTATGAATTTAAAATTCCGTATGTAGCACATGACTAGTAATTTTAAAATATTAGTAGTTGATGACGAGGTTTTGATTGCTGAGTTTTTGAAAGATGAATTAAATGCTTTGGGCTATAACAATATTGAAATGGCTCATAATCACACACAGTGTATAAAAAAAATCGAAGAATTTTGTCCTGAATTGGTATTATTAGATATTCGGATGAAAAACGAAAGAGAAGGAATAGAAATAGCTGCCGAGATAAATGAAAAATACAAGATTCCTTTTATTTTTATTACAGCCCATTCGGATAAAGAAACCTTGAAAGAAGCCCTAGCAACTAAACCAGCAGGATATATTACCAAACCAATTAAACAAATAGATGTATATGCCGCTGTTCGATTAGTGGAATCTAATAAGGCAGAAGAGAATTCAGAAAAATTTGTCATTATTAAGGATGGTTATTCTGAAATAAAAATACTTCTTAATACTATTTTATATGTTCAAAGTGATGATAATTATATTCATATTTTTACTACATCTAAAAAACATACAGTTAGAAATAGCCTAGAGTGGTTTAAAGAAAATTCACCATCTGAGATGTTTCACCGAACACACCGATCCTTTCTTGTAAACCTTTTAAAAATTACAAAAACTAGTTCTAAATGCGTATTTATTAATGATATCGAAATCCCAGTATCAAGAGGAAATCAACCTAACTTAAGAAGCATTAAATCATAATTATGAGAGACTCGCTATTATTCATTAATAATTGATTTGATAAATCGAAGCCCTTCAACATCAGTACAAAACACTTATAGAGCCATTTTCAGAGATGGTGTATACATGACAAGGTTTTAAATTTTTATAATCTTTAGATTTGCCATTTAGCCATTTTACGATTACATTATCTACTTTTTTATTTTTGCCAATTCCAAAATACAATATTTTTGTTGATTGTGAGCTGTGTCCGCTTCCTCCATCCACCTCCCGCATTTGTTTCACGCCATTAATATCTATAACTACTTGCGAACCCAAAGCATCTCTATTATTAGAAGTTGAACCAGCTAATTTAAATCCAATCCAATTATTGTTATTTTTTAAGTTATTCCTAAACAATTTAATTCTTTGATCAATTCCACCAAAATCAGCCCATCCCATTTTTATTATCGATGATATAATGTCTAAATCACCATCATGATCAAAATCAAAAACTGCAGAACCTCTATGAGATAAAATATCATCTGTATTGGACGAAGAACTAACATCTTTAAAAAGATTATTACCGATATTTAAATAAAATTTGTTTGGATCTTTAATGGCTGTTTTTGGAGTCATGGTTTTTACATTGCCAGTACCAACAAACAGATCTAAATCTGCATCGTTATCAACATCAAAAAAAATAGGACTCCAGCTGGTTCCTCTCAAGGAGTCATTAACCCAAGTGTTATCAATTTTTAAGCTTTTTGCAACGGTTATAAAGGCACCATTGCCATTATTTTTCAGCAATAAGTTTTCTCCAATATTTGTGATATAATAATCTAAATCACCATCACTGTCATAATCACCAATTCCTACACCCATTCCATACATTTCGTGATAAAACCCAGAAAGAACACTTACATTTATAAAAGTATCTTTAGGAAATTCGTTTTTATATAACTGATTTCCCTTATGATTCCACTCTCCAAAATCATTTAATAACATGATGTCTACATCTCTGTCGTTATCATAATCGGTAAAACACACGGTTAATCCACAACCATCATTATTGAGACCATATTTTTTAGATAGCTCCTTAAAGCCCTTTCCTGATTGATTAATATAGAATTTGTTTTCTAAACACGTTGGATTGTAGCCCCTAATATTATTTGGTTCGTAATATTTTTCGGACATTTCTGCAACATAATTTGCCACATATAAATCTATAAAACCATCGTTGTTAACATCACCCCAAGCTGCTGCAGAATAAGCCCCAAGCTCATTAAATGTTTCTGAAAATACTGGAGAGAACGATTTTCCGTTATTATTTTTGAATAGAATTGGCATTTTTTTATCTCCCATTCCACCCATCCCTTTTCCATAATTACAAACAAACAAATCGCAGTAACCATCATTATCAAAATCTCCAGATACAGCAGATTGCACATAAACTGTATCTAAATAATTTGAAAAAAAAGCCAATGTTTTATCTTCAAAAACCCCTTTATTATTTAACCAAAGTTTTGTTTTAAAAATTCCAGCACATTGAATAATATCATCCCAGCCATCATTGTTTACATCTATTATTGTAACCCCAGCACCAGTGTCTAATAAATCTATGCCAGGATACACATAGGTTAATCCTTTTTTTAATCCAACTTCAGAAAAATTGGCTTGAGATTTTATAAACGAAAAGATAAGACATAGCCCAACTGTTAAGACACATCTAATCATGTTTCAAAAATATTAAATTAGAAATAATATTCTGACCTATTTTCTTACCATAATCAACGCTTAAATTTAAAGTATTCATATAATGAATTCCTCCGTAAAATCTTGAAACCGAAATCTCAGAAACCATAGAAGATATATTTTTAAACTCTCTTGGTTTTCCATAAATGTCTACTCTATTTTGATTTGAGTAATCAACTATTTTAACAGTATCGGATATAAATGATTTAAAGATTTCTCCAGCTGCTCCAGATTGCATAGAATGGCCAGATGGGAATTCAGGAAAAGGAGGTGTAGGAATAAGCGTGTTGAAATGTTGTGAGATATAACGTTGAATGTATGTAATTGGACGAATTAAGTTAAATTGATATTTTCCTCTCCAACAAACAATAAAAGCATCATTAATACTGAGACCTAATGCAGCATATAAATGAAGCGTTTTTCCCAAGTCGAATTGATGCAAATGAGCTAATTGCATTGCTATTGAAAATTGGTGACCCGTTGGGGTTGCTGAGTAGCCAGCCGCATCATCCCAATATTTGGCAATGATTTCGGATGATTTTAACTTTAAGTTATGATCATGATATAAAACTAAAGCCTCTTTATAAAAAGCAGAGTTTGTGTCAGTAGAAAAAACAGGAGCTGTCATTGTGTTTATGACGTTTTCGTTTAAAGAAAGCATCATGCGATTTTTCCCCCAATAAGGTTGTAATGCGCTGAGGTAACCAGGAACTGTGGTTTCCCAGCACGAAGCACATTTTTCTGGTTTATAAGAAGTAGGAAAATTTTTATTGTATCCTGCATTACCACCATCAATTGATGCCCATGCCAAGAACTCTGTAAACAAACTATCTACATATTTTTTAGAATCCTTAAGTTCCTTTTTGCTAATTGCTTTTTTGTAACTTAAGTTAATAGAATCTTTTAACGCAACAACTCTTAATAAATTACTAGTAGGCATATTAGCGTACAAATGTGTTGCAAGTTTATAGCTAAAGTTGTTGTAGACATAAGGCCAATATATTTTATCTTTTGTTTGTTTCCAGACAGTTCTTTTGTAACCATTTAGTTGATTGGAGAGAGAAATATATTTTGTTTGATTTTCAACTCCGCACTCATATAACCCTACACTCATATATGCCAATGACCTAGCAGATACTGGTGCGCTATAGCCCACACAGTTTTTAGTTAAATCTAAACACTCAGTCAACCAACGATTTGCTATAAATAAAGAACTAGCGTTTGAGTTTTCTATAATTTGAGCATTTAACTGCGATATAGATATTACAATAATAATTAATATTCGGATTTTTATTTTTTGTATTGTCATTGTGTTTTGTAAAATTAACGAAGTAAAAGTATTAAGATTTATTTATACAATAGCTAAAGCCCAAAATAAGAGATTAAATATCTTAAATTAATATTTAACACATGTTGTTTACATACAAACTTTGGTATTTCGCAACATATTTATTCCATAAAACATAAAAAGTGCTATTTTTAGCAACAAAATTAAAATTATATGATAAAAAGTTTTACAAAACAAAAACTCAAAAACCCTATTAGCCTAAGTATTTTATTATTTAGTGTTTTATTTTCTTTATCAATTAAAGGGCAAACAGGCTCAGCGCTTAATTTTCAATCACATTATTGTGGTATTTTTTGCTCACCGACTTATGATTATTGTGATGCTGGAACATTGATGAACGGCATTCTTGATCCATTAAACACCATTACGGTTGAGGCTTGGGCAAAACCAGAGACTAATACAGGTTTAGGAACGATTGTTGGAAATTATTCTTCTGGAATGCAGTTTTTATTAAGAAGAGATAATGCAAATTGGGCATTTTGGGTTGATGATGGAACTGGATTTAAAGTTGTTACTTCTGTTGCAACCGTAAGTGTTAATGTTTATCAACATATTGCTGGTGTTTGGGATGGCTCAACTTTAAAAATATACATTAACGGTGTTTTAGATAATACTACAACTGGTATTACGGGTGCAAGCTTTGCAACTGTAACTAACCCTGTACGCATTGGCGCAACTAACCCAAGTACAGAAGCATTTCAGGGAACAATAGATGAGGTTAGAATTTGGACAAGAGCATTATGTTCAGCAGAAATTTTGAATAATATGAACGGAGAAATTGCAACAACAGGAGTTGGTTTGTTGGCAAATTATCATTTTAATCAAGGCACAGCTGGAGGATTTAACGGAGGAGTAACTCAGGTATTAGATGCTAGTGGAAATAACTATCACGCTAATATGTATAATTTTACTAAGAGCGGCGCCAATTCAAACTGGGTTAATCCAGGAGGTGTAACTTCAGGAAACTTTGTTTCTCCGATGTTAACAGTTACTGGTTTAAATGCTATTTGTAATGGTGATGCAGTTACTTTGAATGCTGGAAACGCAGCTTATAACACATACACATGGTCAACAGGATCAAACACATCAAGTATTACCGTTTCGCCATCTGTTACAACAACTTATTCTGTATCTGCAACACATACTTCAGCTTGTGTATTCTCGGCTACAAAAACGGTTACTGTAAATGCATTGCCCTCTTTAACTGCAAGTGTAACAAATGTATTGTGTAATGGAGGTACTGGTTCTGCAACAATAACCGCAACAGGAGGAGCAAGTCCCTACACGTATTTAGCATCAAACGGATCAACTTTATCAGCGCAATCAGGATTAACACCAGGAGCATATAATTATACAGTAACTGATAATAATGGTTGTAAAAAAACACAAGCATTTATTCTTACACAGCCAACTGCATTATCTTTATCTGCATCTGCAAATAATGCTACAGTATGTTCAGGAGCCTCTAGTACATTAACAGCAAATGGTACCGGAGGAACAGGAACAATTACCTATACTTGGGTAGGTGGTCCAACAAATAATACTTATGTTGTAAGTCCAACATCTCCAACAAATTATACAGTAAATATTACGGATGCAAATAGTTGTACAAAAACGGCTACAGTAGGCGTGGTTGCAAATGTATGTACACCAGGAGCGGCCTTAAATTTTGATGGTACAGATGATAGAGTAAATTTAGGAACAGGAATAACAACAAGTTTAACAGGAGGTACAAAAGTATCTGTTGAAGCATGGGTAAAACCAACTAATTTAACTGGATTTGGTGTTATTGTTGGTAATTATAGCACAGGAGCTGGTGCTTTACAAATATTATTAAGAAGACAGGGAGCTGTAAATTATGAATTTTGGGTAGGTAATGGTGGTTCTTGGTATCAAACAACATCAGCAGTTACACCAACTGTAAATGTATGGCAACATGTTGCAGCAACATGGAATGGAACAGTAGCAAGCATTTATGTAAATGGAGTATTATCAGGAACAACAACACCTGCTATAACAACCTTAGGTAATGCTAGTTCTAATCCGGTTTGGATTGGAGGAAATACAATTAGTGAAAACTTCACTGGAAATATTGATGAAGTTCGTATCTGGAATGTAGTGAGAACACAATGTGAAATTAATACTTATAAAGATTGTGAAATACCAACAACAGCATCAGGCTTATTAGCTAACTATCATTTTAATCAAGGTGTTGATGCGGGAACAAACACAAGTGTAACTACCTTAACAGATGCTGCAGCTACAAATACTGGAACATTGACAAATTTTGGTTTAGTTGGATCTACTTCAAACTGGGTATCACCAGGCGGAGTTGTATCTGGTTCGGTTACACCAGCAAACTTAACAATTACAGTAGGTTCAACCGTAACAAATTCAGTAATATGTTTAGGTAACTCAACCACATTAAGTGGAACAGGAGCAAACACGTATGTGTGGACAGGAAGTGTAACAAATGCAGTAGCCTTTACACCAACAGTTACGAATACATATACAGTAACAGGAACCAACACATTAACAGGTTGTACAAACACAGCAGTAAACACTGTAACAGTAAACACCTTACCATCTTTAACATCAAGCGTAACCAATGTGTTATGTAATGGAGGGACAGGATCGGCAACAGTAACAGCAACAGGTGGAACAAGTCCTTACGGTTACTTAGCATCAAACGGATCAACAGTATCAGCTCAATCAGGATTAACACCAGGAGCATATACATATACAGTAACGGATACCAAAGGCTGTGCTAAAACGCAAACCTTTGTTATTACTCAACCAACTGCATTATCGACAACATCTGCTGTAACCAACGTATTATGTAATGGGGGAACAGGTTCAGCAACAGTATCAACTACTGGTGGAACAAGCCCATACAGTTACTTAGCTTCAAATGGTTCAACTTTATCAGTACAACCAAGTTTAATTGCAGGAACGTATAATTACACAGTAACAGATAATAATGGATGTACAAAAACACAAGGATTAACTATTACAGAACCAAGTGCATTATCAACAACATCTGCTGTAACCAACGTATTATGTAATGGTGGAACAGGTTCAGCAACAGTATCAACTACTGGTGGAACAAGCCCATACAGTTACTTAGCTTCAAATGGTTCAACTTTATCAGTACAACCAAGTTTAATTGCAGGAACGTATAATTACACAGTAACAGATAATAATGGATGTACAAAAACACAAGGATTAACTATTACAGAACCAAGTGCTATCAGTTTATCTGCAACAGTAAACAATGCAACAATTTGTGCAGGCGCTTCAAGTACATTAACAGCAAATGCAACGGGTGGGACAGGAACAATCACTTACACTTGGGTTTCAGGGCCAACAAGTAATACCAATTTAGTTACACCATCATCTTCGGCAGTTTATACAGTAGATGTAACAGATGCAAATAACTGTGCAGCAACAACAACAGTTGAAGTAACGGTAAATACCTTACCAACAGTAACTGTAAACAGTGGAGCTATTTGTGCCGGACAATCATTTACAATGACACCAGCAGGAGCAACTACTTATGCATACTCAAATGGAACAGATGTAGTAACACCAACAGCAAACGATTCATACACAG